>MDTG01151859.1_pt1 | contig 13014 bp, 12 predicted proteins | sample 811421 | NCBI WGS metagenome assembly MDTG01 (sample SAMN05326645, study PRJNA326480) | marine metagenome | isolation source: seawater | place: Pacific Ocean: South East | collected 2011
TCCGTATATCTGGTGCTCCCGAAATTGAAACGCGTCAATTGAAAAATATTGCTATAGAAGTAGCTGATTTAACGAAGCGTTATCCAGGAACTTCAAATGTAGATGATGATTTACCATTCGGCAAACCAGAAATTTTGGCTTCAGTCTCTGAAAGGGGTTTATCCATGGGATATTCAACCAGCCTTGTAGCCAGTCAAGTTAGAAGCCATATTGATGGTATTGTTGCGACAAGATTTACAAGATCAGATGAGGAAGTAGGCGTAAAGCTTAAACTTAAATTACGAGATACAGAAAACGATTTTTTACAAAATATTTATTTAAAAAGCCCTGATGGAATAATTAGTACTCTAAAAACAGTAGTTGATTTAAAGCAAGAAAGTGGCTTTCTTAGAATTAAGAGAGAAAACGGTGTTAAGGAGGTATCAATAACAGCGGATATTGATGAATCTATTACGCGACTCGATTATATTCAAGACGCTTTATTTAAAGATGGACTAAACGAGATTGTTGAGTCGAGCAACCTAAAATTGAGATACGACGGACGAGCGAGAGAACAGAAAGAAACGTCGGAAGATATGATTAGAGGTGCAATATTAGGACTAATACTGATATACATTATACTTGCTTGGGTGTTCTCAAGTTATGCTAGACCGATAGTTGTCATTTCTGTCATTCCCTTCGGATTGATTGGAACAGTTTTCGGACATTTAGTATTGGGTTTCGATCTTACCATCCTAAGCTTTTTTGCGATAATAGGACTATCCGGAATATTAATAAATGATTCTATAGTACTTGTTCGGAGGATAGACGAAAGAGCTCAGCATGAGTCACTAGAGGATGCAGTGGTTAATGGTAGTTGCGATAGATTAAGAGCGGTTGTGCTAACTTCAGCCACTACTATTGGAGGGCTCACACCTCTTTTATTTGAAAAAAGTTTACAGGCTCAATTTTTGATACCTATGGCTATTACAATGGTTTTTGGAATCGCATTCGCTACCTTTATTATTTTATTTCTAATTCCGTCCTTAATTTTGAGCCTAGAAGATCTTAAAAAGGTAATGTCACGTAGCTAAATTCGAAGAATCTCTATTTTCTGCCGGAGCACTTAATTAAAAAAATAATTAGATTTATATACTAAAACTATGAATATATTGAATTTTTACTAAAATTAAAGAATTTAAAAAATGAAAATAAAAAAAAAATCTTGGTTTCCCTTTTTAGAAAAACTAAAATTATGAAGATTATATAGATATAAGGGCAAAATTAGTGTGAGTAAAAAAGAAAATTTAAATACAGCGGGATTAAGTATAAAAAATGAAAATTATGGCTTTGAATTGAAGGACGGGACCCTCGGTCCAAGTGTTATTGATATTTCTTCTCTTTATGGTGAAACAGGTCAGTTTACTTATGACCCCGGTTTTACATCCACAGCCAGCTGTGAATCCAAAATTACCTATATAGATGGCGAAAAAGGTATCCTTTTATACAGAGGATATCCAATAGATGAGCTGGCGGAAGAGAGCAACTTTGTAGAGACAGCTTATCTATTGTTGAGTGGTGAGTTGCCAACAAAAGAGGAATATAAAGAGTTTGAAGTAGCCATCACACACCATACCATGGTGCATGAGCAATTAATTAAGTTTTATAATGGTTTTAGAAGCGACGCACACCCGATGGCTATCATGTGCGGAGTGGTAGGGGCCTTGTCAGCCTTTTATCATGATTCTACCGATGTGAACGATCCTCATCAAAGAATGATTGCTGGTCGTAGATTAATAGCTAAGATGCCTACGATAGCTGCTATGGCTTTCAAATTCTCGCTCGGCCAACCCTTCGTTTACCCAAACAATGAATTAGACTATACCGCTAATTTTCTGAATATGTGCTTTGCTGTTCCTGCTGTGAAAAATCAAATATCACCTACCATCGCACGAGCACTAGATAAAATTTTCATCCTTCATGCCGATCACGAGCAAAATGCGTCTACGTCCACAGTTAGACTTGCGAGCTCATCTGGAGCGAACCCATTTGCTGCCATCGCCGCCGGGATTGCTTGTTTGTGGGGGCCTGCACACGGGGGTGCTAATGAAGCAGCACTTAATATGCTAATGGAAATAGGCTCAGTTGACAAAATTCCTGAATTCATAAAAAAAGCAAAAGATAAAAATGATCCTTTTCGGCTTATGGGTTTCGGTCATAGGGTATATAAAAACTACGATCCTAGGGCAAAGGTTATGCAAGCAACCTGTCATGAGGTTTTAAAGGAATTAGGTATTGTTGATGATCCATTACTTCAAGTAGCTTTAGAACTTGAAAAGATTGCGCTAAATGATGATTACTTTGTAGAGAAGAAATTATATCCTAATATTGATTTCTATTCGGGTATTACGCTTAAAGCAATGGGTTTCCCTACAACTATGTTTACTGCTCTATTTGCGCTAGCAAGAACTGTAGGCTGGGTTGCTCAATGGAATGAGATGATTGAGGATCCAAGTCAAAGAATAGGCCGACCAAGACAATTATATACCGGATACGATCGACGAAAATATTCAAAACTCGATGCGCGTTAGAAGATGGATGTTTATAAAGAGATTTTATTATGATGAGCAGTGATAATCACTTATGGTTGGCTAAAGTTAATTGGAGTAAAATGTATAACTATGATGGGTTTTCTTATAAGTTATTGAATGTCGATCCCGATACTAAAATAATTGAAATGCTATTTCGTTTTGAACCGGACCAAAAGTGCTTTTTTCATCGACACTATCACCCTACCTCGACGCTCGTTATTCTTGGAGAACAGCGTATTTATAAAAAAGATTTAGAAAAAAATATAACAACTCTATCAAAAATTAGAAAAGCTGGTGAGTATGCAATTTCAAAAGGAGAAGACACCCATATCGAAGGAGGAGGCCCTCAAGGTGGAATAATATACCAAAATATTCAAGCTCATACAGAAACGGTTTACAGCATTCTTGATGAAAAAGATTTATCCGTAAAGGTCGACGTAACTTTCAACAATTTTTATGCTGATTTTTCTATTGGTAACAATACTACCGATAAGGTTGCTGTTTAGATTTATCTAGCGGACGATAAATATTGAGTCGAAAAGTCGCAAATATTATCGAGAAAATAATTAATATTTTTGGCGTTCTGCAAAGCAAGCGTCAGAGGCAACGCACTATTTCCAGATTAGTTGAAAAATTAACAAGAGATGATCTGGCAGTAATTGAGACCCCTCTCGGGGTGATGAAAGTAAATAAGAGTAGAAGCCCTCATGTCGCGAGTGCCGCCTATCATTTTTTTAAAGATGAACCCGAAACTTTGGCATGGATTGAAGCAATGAAACCAGAGGATACTTTTTATGATGTCGGGGCCGCTTCCGGAATTTACTCTCTTTATGCTTGCCTTAAACCCAAAATCAAAGTGTTTTCTTTTGAACCTAATGCACTAAGTTTTGGGCTCTTGATCGAAAATATAAAAACAAATAACTTTAAAAATATCAGAGCCTATTGCCTTGCATTGTCAGATGTTAATAAACCAACATACTTGGCCATGGAGAATTTTTCGGCGGGCGCTGGTGGTAATTCTCTCAGGCAAGTGGATGTTGGTTCTAATGATTTTCAGCAACCAATTTTGACGTACACGTTAGATTATTTGATATCTGAATTTGACTTTCCTAAGCCAAACCATGTAAAGATTGACGTTGATGGATTAGAACCACTTGTCCTTAAAGGTGCGGCTTCTACTATGAGAAATGTTGAAACGTTATTGATAGAAATTGAAAAAGAAGTGCTTAGTTCGCATAAAAAAGAGTTAGTTAACTTTCTGAAATTACTGAACTTTCACTGTGAAGACGAGATTAACGATAAAAAAAGAAATTACATCTTTAGGAAATAATTTATTTTAGCTTAAGACATCTGCCTTCAAATCCAGCAATAACACACTCTTCGGTTTTGTTACAATCCTCGCTTGAATGACATTTACGCCCAATCTTGCCGTCAGGAGATATAGACCGTAAGTTTTCTTCAGGAGTTCCAAAAAAGTCAATTATCTCTTGTTTTCCCTCTATTTCCTGAATTGTAGGTCGCTCATAATCTTCCCTATAAGTGTTTTTGTTTTTGATAAATTTAACGCAAACGCCATAGGCATTCTTCTCTCTTTTGAAGCATTGTTCATTTTGCTTACAGTCAGAGTTTAACATGCATGCGAATAGATATTGGCATTGAAGAATAAGTAAAAGAGCGAGGATTACAGATTTAACAGAAAATATCATAATTAAGGAAGCCTAAAAGATGACTAGTACTTTCTATTAATGTTTTTTTACTGTTCATAATAATAATTTTATATTAAGAATTCTGTTCTTAGTTTGTTAGTATAAGTATATGGTAAATTTAAAATTTAATAATTATATAGGAATAGATTACTCAGGAGCAAAGACTTCTTTGTCGAGACTAGCCCAATTACAAGTATATAGGGCCGATCCTTCAAGTAACCCAAGAAGAGTTAATCCCCCAAAAAAAGGAGTCAAAAATTGGTGTCGAAAAGAATTAAATTTTTATCTCAAAGAAATTCTAAAATCAAAAGAAAAGACGATTATTGGCATAGATCATGGTCTTTCTTTTCCTTATAATTTTTTTAAAAAAAATAAATTAAAAAACTGGGATCGGATGTTAGCATTTGTTTCAAAGACTTGGAAAACAAGTCTCGATTCAGTTACCGTTGAAGATTCACGTAAGGTAGTCGGCTCTCCAGGTGAAGCTACCGATTATCGACTTACAGAAAAATGGATGCCTGCAGCTAAGAGCGTCTTCCATTTTGATGTGCAAGGGTCTGTAGCTAAATCAACACACGCGGGAATACCATGGATTTACGAGATCATACAGGATGTAGAGATAAGAAATAGAACACATTTCTGGCCTTTCGATGGACTTGAAGTCAAGCCAGACAAGAACGTGGTTACTGAGATCTTTCCTTCATTATTTAGAAGACGATATGAAAAAGGACAACGCTCTGATGATCAGCATGATGCATTCGTAGTGAGTGCTTGGCTGAAGGAGATGGATAAACGAGGGCTTCTAAATTATTATTTCAGTCCAATGCTAAGTGATAGTGAAAAGCAATTGGTAGTGCTGGAGGGTTGGATTTTGGGAGTGTTGTAAATCAACGTGCATTAAAACACTGACTAACTTGTTCTCTTTGGGCGCTTGAAGCATCGTCGCTGCAAATACTTCCAGAGGCTATAATAATACATTTTTTTGATGTATTACTGAGGGTAAGTGTTCCACAAGTGGTATCATCGGCAAGTTGTCCTCCTGTTGGAGTTGATGTTAGTAAATACGTCGAGGATGTTGGGGAACTAAGGACGATCGTATATTTAGTGTTTCCTGTACGAGGAGAATTAGAGAAGGGTAAACTTGGCATAGACGCATTGTCATATGATCCAAAAATAGTGTATTGCCTTTCAAGCCAACTGGCTAATTCAGAGAGATCAGCAACTGCTTCAGCCCGACTAGCTCTAACAACGAAATTACGATATGAGGGGAGTGCGACTGAAGCCAAAAAAGCAACTATTGCTACAACAATCATAAGCTCTATAAGGGTAAACCCCATTGGTTTGCTACTATGACTTTTTAAAATCATTCTAGTAAGATCCGTAATCAGATTTGTATTGGTCTTTCTTTTCGCGTTTATAAGATTTAGAGCTTTCGTTTTTATTTTTCTTCATTTTATTTTGAAGATGAATGCGCTTGGCAAGAAGCCCTTCAGATGATATCTTAAAATCCATTCTAATTGGCATACCTTTTTTCAGGTTTCTAAAACGTACTTTTTTCTGATTGTTCGAAGAATACTCTACTTCATTATTGCAGATAAAAATTTCATCTTTAATTATTATCCGTCTATTTTTTTTATCTATCCTTTGAATTCGTCCCTCAATTTGACTCTCTACTGTAATATCACTACCAAACTCAAGAGACAAACCATCTGGCAGGGCGCCGGTTATCCTTCCTAGTTCTAATTTTTCCGATCGGTTATTTTTTTGGGGTTGCTTATCGGATTCATAAGCTATAGTCGCAAAACTGTTTAAAAGTATGAAAATACCAAATAAATTTATAAATACATACTCTTGCGCTTTGTTTATATTCATTGTAATTGTCTCCAAGATTGACGTCCAAGACTAATCGTTGCTCCTGCTACTGTGCTTATTGAAGGACTTACGGACTGAGTGCTAGATTCAACTACAAAGCTCTCGGTGGCGTCTCCGCTGGACACTACTGTTACAGCGGAAACTGATTGTCTATTGATACGACCGTTAACTGCAAACCCTGAGCTTGACTCTTTATCATTATCTGTTACCTCGCCGTCGTTGTTTAGGTCGAACACGGAGAATGAAGTTCGACTTCCTGTTATTGCATCGAAAACCATTAAGGCTGAAAATCCACCAATACTTTCGCAGGATCCACCGGGCACGAATGTATTGAATAGAACAGACGTTGAACTATTAACGTTTCGAAGCTGTGGATCTGCGATAACCCTTTCCCCTTCAGCTCCGTTTATTGGCGAGATTAGATCCATATACCATCCTTGTTGCGGAGCTTTTCCACCGCCACCCGTAAAATCTAAAGGGTTATTAGAAATGATTCTAATTGTATTTGTAACACCGGCTGAAACCTCGACTTCTTCGGTTACAATTGATTGTGGTTGCAAAACGAGATCAGGTTGTGTGTTGGGAGGAAGGTTTCTGGAACCTACTGATGGTACTGGAGAACCTAAATCCCTTATGCCATAGAAGGTGTTTATATCTGGCCCTTCTGATGGGATGATCTCATCTCCTTGAGTAAAAAATTTGCCTGTTCCAAATACCACCATAAAACCACCCTCAGGATGTTTTGCGATTACTGGCTTGGATGTTATTGGTTGCGTGACGCCAGATGGTGCTAAGGCTGTATAGAGTGGTGAGTTGGCAAATTCGGTATTCCAAGAATCTACCGAGCTAGAATTAAGATTAAATTTCCAGAGATTCCCTTTGAGATCCCCAGCATAAATTAAATCTGAAATAAAATCCCCATTTGTGTCGACAACTAGAGGAGTTGACAAACCATTATTACCAGCGAGTATCTCATTACCTGCAGTAATTTTTTTTGTAAGATTTCCCGTTTCAATATCGATTATAAGAAGTTCTGGTTTTTCTGATAATGAATTATAGCCATTTCCTACTACTACTGACCATTTCCCATTTAATAGTCGAACTATTTGTGGCTTACCTAAAACAATACCAAGCTCAGGATGGGTAAATTCCCATAAGATTTTTGTCTCATCGAAACTAGACATATCTGTAACATCGATAGCAAAGATAGTATTACCGCCTCTACCAAGAGTACCAATTAGTACGGTTTTCCAACCTCCATTTATAAAAACATCCCCAGCCGCTAAAACACCATCTACAAAGAACGCATGGTCATATGTTGTATCAGTGAGAATTGAAAGTTTATTGAAAATTCCTTCCGGAATATAGCCCATTACTTCTTCGCCAGTATTAGCATCAAATGCGTGAAGAATCCCATTATTACTTCCTACAAACACGGTTTCTAAAATTCCAGATTTAGTGCCTTGAAATGCTTGATAGCTTTCACCTTCAATTCCCGGTAGTTTATTGAAAGGTGGGCTGGCCTGATTGCGTGTTACAGCAACCGGAGTTGAATGAACGATATCTCCAAGAAGGGTATTTCTATTTCTGAAAGAGCCTCCATTTTTTACTTCACCTGCTTGGGAACTTGATGGGACTTGTATTCCTCGAATATACCCAATTATTTTATCAGCTTCTGCTCCTATAATTGATTTTTGAGAGGCTGATATAGATGATGTTGTAAACTCAATACCTTCAGGAGGTGTACCATTTTTATTAAAACTATACAGACTTCTCTGGCTAGCTTGTGGTATTAAAGTTGATGCTTCCCACTGTGCAGCTCCAAGGACTCCTTCTGTAGATAAAGGAAATGCTGAGAAAGTTCCTGACCAATCTTCGCTATTGAAAGTGCCTTGAAATATAAGTGCATTGCTTTTAACAGATTGCGATGTTGACGCAGCTGCTGAGGCTGCTCCAGTTCGGCTACCAATATCGGCGAGAGCTGCGGTTAAAGTATCAATGAGTTGTTGAGGATTTTGGCCAGGCAAATAAAGCCCTCTTGCATTAAATGCAGCGTGTCGCATGTCATCAACTGTTGTCAAAGTATTTGCAAACGGAGTAGGCCACGGTGGAGGCGGAGTTCCAGGGTTTCGATTAGCTGGTACTGCACTCAAGGATCCATTGAGTCCGTAAGATATTGTGTAAGTCACCATGTGTTGCGCGGAATTTTCATCTATCCCAGTTATGGTAGGGACATTGTTGGCAAGAGGTGATAAGTCTTTTTCGTAATATTTCATAGCAACATCCGCTAAGGTTTTTGAAACAGAGTCAGCGTGGGGACCTCCATCAAAAGAGGTGTTGTTATCTCCGTCTTCGTTAAATATATCTCCTGGGTTGTTGCCGTTCCAAAACCCATCTGAAAACAGAACCGTAAAATTCTGTTGACATTCGCCTCCCTCTGATTGGGGTAATATAGGACTTGCATTGTCGAATCCAAGAGACGCATGGCTTGCGCCATCGTTTTGATCAAAATATCTTCCTACATTCCTTAAAGTGGTACGAAGAGGAGTCAACCCAGAAGGAAAAATCTGAAATAGTCGAGACAGTAAATTGTCTTTATTAGATTGGTCAGTCATATCAGATACTGGAGTACCGACCCCAAGGTTATTTTGTAGGGTTGCCAACCCCATTCTCGCTTGAGATGTCGTGATTAATTGGGACAGCGCTCGTTTCATTACGTACTCCCTTTTTCTATAGTACGTAAACCAGTTTGCATAATTTGTCTGTTCGGCGTCAGTAAGATTGTCAACTCTAAAAAATCTAGGATCTCCATCGTTCGCTATAAAGTCAAATCTCACTCGATAGTTCACTCCAAAACCTACACCAGCTGGTGCGCTGAGGCACTCGCATAGCTGCATTTTTCCATCATTATTTCTTGCTTGACTTAGAGAGTTAAAGCCGTTATCCCAGAATAAGCTCGTATTGCAAAGACCATTATCCGTAAAAGTACTGTACCAAGCAGGCCTATTGGAGAATCGTCCTGTTCTTTGATCAAAAATATTAAGAAGATTTGTAGAACCTTCATTTGGGTTAAAGGGATTATTAAGAGCGTTTGTAATTGACTGATTACTATAAGGTTGACCAAATATATCTTTACCTTGCCAAGGAGTGTAAGTTTGTGTTGGATCATATGCCATGAGATTGTAAGCCGAACATAGATCGAGATCTTCGTTAAATCCATCTGGAGATAAGTCAATATCTCTTATGTCAGACTGGTTAAGAATGGCTTGGAAAACTGAATTAAAGGGTATTAATGATATCAGTGTGTTATTCGCATCATCTGTATTCAGAACCTCGGAGTCCATTGACCCTGAATCATCTAGTGCAAAAAAAATATTTGCTTGAACATCATTTGCTAAAAACAATGGTTTAGGTGGTATCGTTAAAGCGGCTGAAGAGATATTAGTTACTAGAACTAAAATAAATGCCATTTGTTTTAGTTTATGATTTATAGCCATATTCAACCTCAAGCTTATTTTCGTGAAAGTATTGTCGATTGTACTGCTGTAAGAGTATCATTATTTTGCCCTTTACCCTCAGCTGTTATTCTGTACGTATAGCGCCAACAGTCTTGGTTGGCACTGGCCTCGGCATCTAAGGCACAACTATCGTCTCTAGGAATTGAACCGGTGAACTCCATCACGTATTGTGGCTGTTCTACAACATTTGAAATCGTTCCGCCTGGCAACGTTATCCATGATGATTTGATAGAATCGTTAAGCCACCTAGGGTTGGTCGGGTCCGGTAGCCAGAGTCCAACGGAACCATCAGTTGCGGCGCCGATCGACATTGTATCGGCATTTGTCTCTCCGAATCTTAGAGCAGCTTCACTGCTATCGAAGGATATTTGCTTATTCCTGGTTAAGCCTGTGGCCCTTTCCTGAACAATTGTTGTTTTGATGGCGGAGCTACCTAAAATTGCTAGTATTAGCATTATTATTAAGCAAATCGCAAGTACCATCCCTCTTTCTCGATGGCTTGATTTAGGGAACACGATTTCGCAATCCAATTGTGGTAAACATTTGAAGTCTAAGTCTCCTATCACCGTTATTAAAGCTGTCACCCATAAACGTTACTGGAATTGGTGCATCTGTCAAGAAATCTTGTTCGCTTTTTAGCAGAATCCCAATTCGAACGCTCACAACTTTTGTAAAATCAGATACTGTGGTTGCTGAATCTCTGTAAACGTCTGCAAACTCGTCGCCTTGAGTATTTTCTCCGTATTGTATTTGTACAGACTCAACTCCTCTTGCGATAGGTATAGCTGCAGGCGCAATATTCTCGTCGAATATTCCAATTCGGTAGAGCGTTGCTATCTCGTCCGGATCGCCGTCTCCATTCTTATCTCTGTTGTCGGTAGCGACAAAATAGGTGGCTCCAACAATTGGTATAATAAAACTGTCTGATGAGTAGGCTTTTTGCAGATTAGCATTTGGTGTCAGTGTTGTCGATGATATTGCATTAGTCCTAAACAGATCTGCCTGTTGGCAATCCGTGATAACTACTAAATCTTCTTCGTTAGGTGGCGTACCGTTCGTGTTTATTGAGGGGTTTAAAGTGCTCATATCAGCCGAACTAATGCTGATGGAATCACTTGGAGAGGACATTGCACTGGTTGTAACCCCTATAGTTTCAGCTCCTCTAATTATTTGAAGGACGTCACTTATACGGCATGCGTTTATATTCCCTCTGGCATCATTACATAAAGTTAATGATCGACCTCTGCTATCAACAATTGAGGCTCCGATAGAATTAAAACCGGTCCCTCCATCAAAGCCAATTATATGTTGGCCTGGAACCATGTTAGGCGGGTTGCTGGAAGCAACAGAATTAATTGTTATCTGTTGTCTGCTAGCGCAACCAAAAAATCCTGCCATACGAACATCCCTGGCTAATTCATCCAATGCTAACCGACCATTTTCCTGCATCCTAGAAAAAGCAATACTAAATCTGAAATTTTGGGAATTCGCTGAAAAAATTTGAATGACTGCCAGCATTAGAAAAAGACTCAATGTCAGGACAATCATTAGCTCAATTAACGTAAATCCAGACTGGTTAGTTGAACGGTTCATTTCTATATGTTGGAATTGAGAGTAGTGCTTTGAGTTGGAATATTAATGTCACCTTGAGAATCATCCCAAATGACGGTTACAGAACAGTTTCCAGAAGAACTGCAAGAAATTGTGGCATTAGGAGACGGTAAAAGATCAAGCTCATTGTCACGCCAACTGGCAAGATCATCGTCTACCAAAGGGGCCAATCCATCTCCTTCGGTTATTTCAGTTACATCCGCAATATTATAGGAGCCTGCGAGAGCCGCATTTCGGTTGCTTCTCAGTCTATCCATCATCGAATAGGCTACCTGAATAGCTTGAGCATAGTTATGCGCACTAATGTCCCCTCTAAGCACTCGTAGTTGGAGGGCAGTTAAAGATAGAATTCCAATTGCAAAAATCAATAAAGCTACTAAAAATTCAACTAATGTAAACCCATCTATTTTTTCTGAGTAGCAGTTTATGGACATGGGACTGTCTCGCAAGCGCATCTAGTAATATCTATATAGCCAGCAAACGTCACGTCTATGTCTCTTCGTGGATTAGTCGTCCCGCATTTTACAGGTGTTATCGAAATAAGTGTCGGGTTAGCTCTGCCGCGAGAATCAAAGCTTAAGCTACTTGGGATAGAGTCAAATTGTAATTCATTAGAATCGATCAAAGAGTCTCTCAGGATCGAGTCAATTGAGCCGTTACCATTGGCATCTAACCCCATTTGCCAGCCTGATGTCCAATCACCATTAATTGGATTAATTACAACTGTAGAATTTAATTTCATAGCGGATGTTCGAGCTTCCCTTATAGTGATTAGAAATTCGTTGATTTGAGAATCTGTCCTTTTGGACGCTAGGAATTGAGTCATGCTCGGAATCCCAAAGACTGCTATGATTCCAACAATTGCAAGTGCCATTAACAGCTCCATTAATGTGAAACCCATTTGCTTTTGTTTATTAAAGAAAGAATCTTCTATGCCTATCATATTATTTGCTTTTTGTTATTTTTTGATCACTTCGGTGTTTAACGGTCACACAAGGATCTTTAGTTAATTTCTTCAGGTGCTCTATCCCTCTGATGTCAACACTGTCTATTGGATTGACTGAGATATTCAATATTCTCATACTTGGGGTTTCCCAAAAGTTAATGGTTTCTAAGCGATTTTTTTTACAGTCAAGATAATTAATTTTTCCATTATCGGGAAGATGAATCTTCTGTATTTTATTGTTCTGACAATCCACATGAATAAGATTGTCATTTCCGCTTAAATCTAAAATAGTCAGTAAGTTATCATTGCATATTAATTCATTGAGATCTTTGCAATCATTTAATAACAGACTGAGTAGCTTATTGTTTGAACATAAAAGCTCTCTGAGTTTTGAACTTTTTGGTAAATTAATATCGTATATTTCATTTTCTTTACATTGAATCCAAGTGAGATCTTTTAATTGCGAAATATCAAGTTGCTGTAGCAAATTTTTACTGCAATCAATCCAGGTGATTCTAGGGTTAGATGAAAAGTCCAGCTCATTTAATTGATTATCTTTACAATCTAGCCCCGTTAGGTTTGGTACATGATTGAGACTTAGTTTTGAAATATTATTATCTTTACAATCTAACCAAACCAATGAAGGAACTTTGAGCAAACTAAGTTCTTTTAAATTATTCAGGCTACAATCTAAATAGTTGAGATTAGACATTCCCTCCAAATCAAGCTGTTCAAGATGAAGGCCGGCACATGAAAGGTGCTTTATATTCGGGCGTCTTATAAAATCAAGA
>MDTG01228845.1_pt1 | contig 13013 bp, 11 predicted proteins | sample 811421 | NCBI WGS metagenome assembly MDTG01 (sample SAMN05326645, study PRJNA326480) | marine metagenome | isolation source: seawater | place: Pacific Ocean: South East | collected 2011
TACAACAAATGTATTATCAAAACCTTTAAATTTAATATTAAGTTTTTTATTTTTAAAATAATCTAATTTTTTACCCATATTTTCAAATTGTAAAAAATTATAAATAGAGTTTTTTACATTTTTTGATCTACCTGTTGGAATTAAATTTTTATTTATCTGAAGATATTTTGATGAATTTAATTTTAACTCATGATTATAAATCATGTTTTTTTTATTTTTTTTACTTGGTCTTTGAAGTATATTGTTAGTAGCTTCAACAATTTCGTGAATTGAGTATATATTGATCACAAATTCAACCTAAGGTTTAATCAATTTTTTGTCAATACTAAGAGTATATATTTTGAGACTTTATAATTTTGAGTTTTTATGATTTTAAAAAAACAACACAAATTTGCTCCATTTTTAATCATTTAACTTTCTAACTATTTGTGATTTTTTGCTCAAGTTGAAATAATTTATCAGTTAATAGTCTTGCTCAAATATAAAATATCCTTTATTTCATCTTCAGATTTAAAATCTGGTACAAGTGTTTTTAATATTTCACGAGAATTGACCCAGTCATTTTTCATATTAAAAATACTTAAATCATCTAATAATTTTTTTAATTCATTCCAACTTATCATATCTTCTTTAGCACGCATAATGAGTGGATTTGCTGTCTTAGTTATATCGTCACCTATTAATAATTCTTCATATAATTTTTCACCTGGACGCAATCCTGTATATTTTATTTCAATATCCCCCTTAGGGTTGTTTTTATCTTTAATTTTAAGTCCGCTAAGTAAAATTAATTTTTCCGCTAATTTTTTAATTTTAACTGGTTTGCCCATGTCTAAAACAAATACATCACCTCCTGTTCCCATTGCTCCAGCTTGAATTGTTAATTCTACTGCTTCTGTTACTGTCATAAAATATCTTATGATATTTTCATCAGTCACGGTTATAGGTCCACCTTCTATAATTTGTTTTTTAAACAATGGTATTACAGATCCACTTGAGCCCAATACGTTTCCAAACCGTACCATGCAAAAAGTAGTTTGATTTTGTTGTTTTGCAAAAGCTTGTAAAATAAGTTCTGCTACTCTCTTAGTTGCGCCCATTGTATTCGTTGGTCTTACTGCTTTATCAGTTGATATAAGTACAAAATTTTTTACTCCTGCATCTATCGCTGATGTGGCACAATTTAATGTTCCAAAAATATTGTTTTCAACACCCTCTGAATTATTAAGTTCTACCATTGGAACATGTTTATATGCAGCTGCATGATAAATTGTATCTACTCTAAAAAATTCAAATAAATTTTTAAGTTTATCTTTGTTGTTAACACTTCCTAATATTGGATAAATTTTGATTAAATTTATATTTTGTGAGCTTAACTCCTTATCTATCGAATATAATGCAAGTTCGTTTATCTCATACAAAATTAATACTTTGGGACTTAACGAAACAATCTGTCTACATAATTCAGAGCCAATTGAACCACCCGCACCAGTTACAAGAACAGTTTTGTTTGTTATGTTTTTTCCTAATAAAAGTTCATTTGGTTCTACAGATTTACGTCCAAGAAGATCTTTAATACTCACCTGAAGTAATTCATCAATCTTTACTTTCCCTTGAGCTATTTCAGTAACACCAGGTAAAGCTCTTACAATAACTGGATAGCGCTCTAATTTGTCAATAATATTAAACCTATCTGCTCTAGATGCACTTGGTATTGCAATTAATACTTCTTTTACTTTTAATTTGAAAATTAAATCTTCAATTTCATTAGCAGAATAAACTGCAAGACCACTAATGCTTGTCCCTTGAAGATCGGTATTATCATCAATAAATCCTACTGGGTAAAGTTTCTTTGTAATATTCAGTGCTGATGCTAGTTGGACACCTGCGCTTCCTGCTCCATAAATTAAAACTTTTGTTTGACTACCATAAATTTTATCTTTATCGTTGCTTTCGTTAGATGAATTGAATGATGAAAATTTGTCATATTCATTAAAAATAAAACGTGCTAAAGTTCTAGTCGTAATAATAACTGTTAATGCTAACAACCAATTAATAATTATTACTGAACGTGGAAAATCATCAATAATAAAGCCTTTTTTGATCATGTAGTTGGTCTGCATTAAATAAGCGAACAAACCCCATGCTGCTGCATATAATGTGACTGCTATAAACAAATACCATAACGATTTGAGATCAATATGCCGAATAACAGAATTATATAAACCTAGCTTTGCAAAAATTGGAATTCCTACAACAGGTGCAGCTAATATGAACCTTATTGTATCATCTTTTGGTATATACAATACATCTAAACGTATATTGTATGACGCCCACAGTATAAATATCAACATAACACTATCCGTAAAAATCATTATCAACTTTTTGGAAAATCTTGAAATTTTTGATAATCTAGACAACATATTATTTTATAAAATACTTAATTTACATTTAGACTTTTTAGTTTATAATTAATAATGTACCATCATAAAACTGAAGTATATTATTTTTATTTTTTTCTTTATCTTTAATAACTTTAGCTGACCAAATAATGTGTTTAATTCCATTTTGGTAATAAAAAGCTCCAGGATATGGGTGTGTTACAGCTCTGATAAGTTTTTCAGCATCATAAACAGATCCCTTCAAATTAATCTCACCATCTTCTGGTTTGCGACCTGGCCAAATTGAAGCCATAGAATTGTTTTGAGGTTTTGCCTTGAAGTTCTTATTTAAAATTTTTTTTTTTATTTTTTTAATCAATAGACAATGAGCATCATTAACTTTTTTATAAAGTTCTGTAGCCGTTGTTTTATCGTTTAGTGGTATCTCTATTTGATCAACTATAGGACCTGTGTCAATACCAGAATCCATCTTAAAAATCGTAACACCTGTTTTATTTAAATTTTTTAATATTGCCCAAGGTATAGATGCGCGTCCTCGTCCCTCTGGGAGTAAAGATGGGTGCATTCCAAGAACTCCTTTATTTGGTGAATTTAAAATTTCCTTTGATGCTATTTGTGACCAACCTATAATAAAAAGCCAATCAATGTTATTTCTAATTATCGCCTCTACAACATCCAAGTTATTTACATGATTGCTCTTTAAAAGTGGAATTTTTTTTTTATTGCAGAAATCATCAATATATACGCGACCTGATTTTGTTTTACTTTTATTATCAGGCAATGTAACAGCAAGATCTAATTTTAAACCTGATCTGTATAATGTTTCCATACAACTCAAACCTAATTGAACGCAAGTAACAAAACCAAATTTTAGCATAAAATTAAATTTACTATGTAGAGTTTAAAACCTAATAAATCTCTTTAACTTAATATATACAACTGGAGAATAAAAATACATTTATAATTAAATTTCAATTGAAGTTATTATTAGTTGAATTAAAGAATTTTATTAGATTGTAATATTCATAAAAATTGTAATAAATAGTGTTATAATTTAATTTTTTAAAATGATTAACATGTTAGTTGTAGCTCATCCTGATGATGAGATTTTAGGTTTTGGCGGCACAGGAGCTAAAATAGTCAACCAAGGTGAAATTGTTCAACCAATAATACTATGTGGAAACGTTGATGAACGATCAAATCAAGTAGGATCTGATGAATTACATAAAAATATGATTGAGGCTAATCAACTTTTGGGATTTAACAAACCTGTTTTGGGAGACTTTCCAAATATAAGGATGAATACAGTGGCACATATTGAGATTGTTAAGTTCATCGAAAAACAAATTTTGAAATTTCAACCCAACAGAATTTATACTCATCACCCGTGCGATTTAAATGATGATCATGTTCAAATATCAAAAGCATGTCTTGTAGCCTCTAGATTATTTCAACGTAGAGAAGATATAAAACCCTTAGACTCTATTTTTTTTATGGAGATTCTCTCTTCTACTGATTGGTCTTTTTCACAAGTAAAAGAAAAGTTTGAACCAAATTCATTTGTAGATATTACTGAAACTTTAGATTTAAAGTTAAAGGCTTTATCAAAATACAAAAAAGTTATGAGGCCTGCGCCACATCCAAGATCTGTTGAGGTGTTGACCGGCCATGCACTTTCTAGGGGTGGGCAATCAGGTTATAAATATGCCGAAGCTTTCCAAATGGTATTCAAAAGAGGATTGTAAATTATTTAAAATTATAATTTATTTAATGGAAAATAAATCAATTGTTTAAATCTTTATAAAAATCTAAATGTCTTGTATTTAGTTTTTTTAATATTTTTTTAACAGTTTTATCTAACAAGATTTTATTTTCATAAAGAATATTTTCAGGGCTACTTAGAGCTTTTAAAAAAACAGTTTGTATCTTTTGAACTTCATTTTTTACATCATTTAAGCCAACCTTAGATTTAAATGATCTAGATAAAATTACAGCAGTAGAGCCAATTCTAGCATGTTCCTTGATAATTATTTCTCCTTTTAGTTCACCCTCATTTATCTTTGCAACTCCACCAACACCAAATGGTATATTATGCTCTTTAAATTTATTTGCCATAAATTCAACTTGACCATACACCATTGGTTCATATAAAAAATCCAAACCCATTGATAAATGTAAGTCATTTAAACCTATATGTGCTTCATCAATACCATTTATTTTCAATATTTCATCAACTCGACAAAAGGCTTCGCTTGTTTCAAATAATAAACACACCTTTGCTTTCATATTTATAAATTCAATAAATTTTTTTACCTCTTCTGGGTATTTAAACATTGGAAGCATGATTATGTCTGCTCCTCCTTTAATCACATTATTAATTTCTTCTTCAGAATTATGATTCAGTGGGTTTACTCTTACTAATAATTTAGAATTTTTTATAACTTTTCTGGCTTCTGCTATATCGCTAATTCTATGATTATTTATTACAGTATCTACTTTTGCTTGACGTTCTGCTTTACCATTAATTTCCAAATCTATAAAAATCCTATTAATACCTGCTGCATCATAAATTAATATATTTTTTGGATCATTTTCATAAATAAATGTTTTTATCATTAATAAATCAGTTACTAATAGCCACCATACTAATATTTAAATAGTTTAAAAACATCTTGATTTGTCTGTCTTTTCTTTATTAGTTTCAAATTTTTATGATTTCCACTGTAAAATAAAATTGGATTCGAAGGTAATATAAAAGGTGGACGCATTACAACTGAATAGGATCCCACATTTCCATAAACTAAAAAATCTCCTTCATATAAAGGTACTTTAAGTTTTTTGGTCAAATAATCTGTTTCTATGCATGTATATCCAACCACATTATAAGACGTATGATATTTTTTTCGTTTTAATTTTGGATTTAGAATTGCAGTTACGGGTAAATTTGTTGTTCTGGCATTTGGTGAAATATCAAACATAGACCCAGCTACAGTTGCATAACCTTCTCTACGAATTATTTTTGTAGAATTTACACGAGTTACAAAAATTTGGCAATCAGCAACTAAAGCTGTTCCGGGTTCTAAAAAAAGTGTTGGCCATTTTTTTTTCTTAGAAAAATTTTTTGATAAAGTTTTACCAATTAATTTTGCATAATCTGAAAACTTTACCTTTGATTTTGATAGACTTTTAGGCAAGTTTTCCGAATAATAGCCACCACCAATATTTATAATTTCTGGTAAATTTTTAGGAAAAACTTCTTTAATGAGAGATGATAGCTTTTCTGCTCTAAGCTTAAAACTTTTTAAATCTCTAAAAGGAAAATGGCAATGTAAACCGACAAGTTTTACATTGGACAAAGATTTAATATTTGATAATAAAATTTTTAAATCTTGTCCCTGTGGATCAATACCAAAACGGGAATTATTATTCCGAATATCAAAATTAATTCTACAAACAACTTTTAAGTATTTTTTTTTGATTTTTTTTGCTGCACTTCTTAAAAGTGTAACTTCATTTAAATTATCAATATTAATTATTGCTCCACCTTTAGCAGCTTGGATAAAGGATTTTTTAGATTTGCTTGGACCATTATAAACAATTTTATTTATAGGGACTCCAATTTTTCTTGCAGCATAATATTCCATTTCAGAGGCTATTTCTGCATAACCTCCTTCATCATTAACTATGCGGCAAAGTTGTGGTGTATAATTTGTTTTATAAGAATACCCAATACATACATTTGGATAATTTTCCTTAAACGCTTTTAAAAAATTTTTAAAATTATTTCTAAATTTATTACCATCTAGTATAAAAAATGATGAGCCGTGTTTCTTAGATAACTTTAGTATCTTTTCATAGTTAAGATTGTATATCTTGATAGTATTTTTCATTTTCTTCAAATTAATTAATGTTTTTCATCAAATTGATTTTGATTAAACTTTTGTGCTCTTTTTGCAATTTTTTTATCAGAAATTAAAACTTCCTCATTTTCTAAAATTCCTTTACCAGTTAAAACGACCCAAACAGTTTTAAAAATTATAAAAATATCTAGAAATAAACCAAAACGTTTATAATTTTTTATATATAAAATATCATAAGCAATTTTTCTATCCCATCCTAAGTTATTACGCCCGTATACTTGAGAATATCCCGTTATTCCGGGTTTTACTCTAAATCGTTTACGCATTGTTGGGGTAAATGTAGACCAATCACCTAGTTCATAAGTTACTGGTGGTCGCGGACCAACTAGGGACATGGAACCAAAAAAAACATTAAAAAATTGAGGAAATTCATCTAGGCTTGTACGTCTTAAAAAATGCCCCAATTTTGTGATTCGCGGATCGTCTTTAAATGAGAATAAACCTGTACCTTTTTTTTCTGAGTTGTGAATCATCGTTCGAAACTTTATAATTTTAAAATACTTACCATTGATACCAATACGATTTTGTAAAAAAAAAACAGGTCCTTTTGATGTAATTTTTATTAATATTGCTATTAAAATCATAAATGGTGATGATATTAAAATTGCAATTATTGACAAAATAATATCAAAAGTTCGTTTTAACATATCTTAATCTTTCCAGACTGAAGTAAGCCAATCTTGTTTTAAACCAGTTACAACATTTAAATATTCTTTGTATAATTTTTTCGTATAAGAGCCTGTAACTCCATTTCCTATTACTTTATTATCTATTGATACCAATGGAATAATTTCTACAGATGTGCCACAAAGAAAAATTTCGTCAGATGTATATAATTCAGATTTATTCAGTGTTCGAACTTCAGTTGAAAGATTTAGTGTTTTTGAAATTTCTAAAAGTGTATTTCGAGTTATGCTTTCAACAATTGATGCTGTGTTAGGAGGTGTTATGAGAACTTCGTCTTTTAACATCATTAAGCACGATCCTGAGCTTTCACTAACTTTGCCTATTCGATCAAGCATTATGGGATAATCAAAAGATTGTGATTTTGCCTCAAGAAATGCATAACGACTATTAATATAATTTGCTCCTACTTTTGCACGTGGTGGCATTGAATTGTCATTAATTCTCTCAAAACTTGAGATCATACCTTTTTTTCCGTGTTCGAGATCAATATCTAAACGAGACTTTGCAATTGGTGCAATAAGCATGTTAACAGGATTACTGGATGACCAACTACCCTCCTCATCCACAAATAATGTAACTCTTATAGAAACGTCGCAACGAAATAAATTTGCGTGTATAACTTTTATTATTGCATCAGTAATTTCACTAAAATTATAAGGTGAATTAATACCTAAAATTTGACAAGATTTTTCCAATCTTTTCAAATGTTCATCAAGACGAAAGATAAATAGATCGTTATGTTTCTCCGACCAATATCCTCTTAATCCTTCAAAAGCATTTAAACCATATTGAGCTGTTGGAGATAAAATATGTACCTTAGCTTCTTTAGCTTTTATAAGCTCACCCTTGAACCATACAATTCTATCTTTATTAAATAAATTTGTCATATTTCTAATTAATAATATTTTAATAAATATAATGATTATATAAACCAGTTAATATATAACTGTAATTTGCTCTAATTCTATCAATAATACCTAAGTCATTTAATCTCAAAACTTTATTAAAATATAGAAGCTGAACCCATTTATTTTTTGTTGTTCCAGTAACATTATATTCAGTAAATATTTTAGATACCTTTGAATATTTAAATTTTTTACTTTTGGCCAGTCTAAACCAAAAATCTATATCTTGTGAAAATCGTATTTCTCTAAATTTATTATCTGCTAAAAGTTCTTTAGTTAAGACAACTGTTGATGTTCCAATACCTCTTTTTAAAAATATATCCAGAGGTGAGGCTATATTATTGGGTGGTTGAATTATTTTTTTATTTTTTTCAAAACAATAAGATGTAGCTACAAAAGTTGCACCTTTTTTAATTTCGTTTATTTGAGTTTCTAATTTACCTGGTAGCCAGAAATCATCTGCATCTAAAAATGCTATTATATCACCTTTCAACAAATCAAGGCCTGTGTTCCTTGCACCACCAGGACCTTTTTTATATTTATTTGGTTCAATTTTTATTAAATGATTAACATCGTTCGTAAAGCAAGATCGAATTTTTTTTTCATTATAAGGACCATCATTTATTAAAATTATTTCTACTTGATAAAAAAAATTAGAATTAACTCTTACAGAATTTACTGCACGACTAATTAAATTTAGTTCATTATGAAAAGGTATAACTACGCTTAATTTCATTTCTAGATATTTTAGTGTGGACCTTATCAAAACTTATATTAAAAAATATTTTTTTCATTAAATTTAAACTAACTTTTTTTTTTAAAAATTATTATTTTTGAAATAAATTTCACAAAAAAAAGTATCAATAAAATTGATAAAAAAGTTTCCAAGGTTAAGTATAAATAGGAAGTAAACAAAATAAATATAATGAATAAAATAAAGAATAAAAATTCAAAAAAGAGAAAATCTTTATAAAAACTTTTCCAATAAACAATTTCATCTAATATCAAACTATATGCTTTTATAAAATAAATTAATAATAAAAGTATTATTGATATTAATGAAAATTTTGAAAAATTTAGATTGTGATAAAACATAATAATTATAAAAACTAAAGAAAAGGTTGAAATTAATAAATAATTAAATTGCTTGCTAAATAATACATCTTTAAAATTAATAAGATTTTTAACAAATTCAGCTCTATTTTTTGAAACGTAAAAAAAAATAATAAATAATAATGGCACACTAAGAATATTACTTAAAAAAGAATACTCCGCCAAATTTTCTTTGAAAGTTTTGCCAATAACAATTTTATCACCGATTGTATAAAATAACAAAAAATAATTCATTAAATAGATCTTCTTATTTTTTAATATTGAAGATTTGAACTTATATATTTCTTTTTTTAAATTAAATTTAAATCCTAAATTTATATAGGTGAATTGCTTAAAAAAATTTATTAAAAAATAAAAAATTCCAATATAAATGATGTTAATATTAATAATTGGATTTAATAAAAAAATGACTAATGTTAAATTTTTTAAATTTGTAATTATTGACCAAGCATAAAAATCTTTTTTTAATATTAATAATCTTTGGATTTCATCATAAATTTTATCAACAGAGAATATTAATACAGAACAAATAAATATTTCTATACCATTTCCAAAAAATTTATTTATTGGAAATATAAATATTATGGAGATTAAAAAAAGTATTACGATTTTGGACTTATATTTATGTCTGTAATAATTTTTTCTTAAAATTGATTTATTATCAAAGTTAATAAATAAATCTCTATATATTGGAACTGAAGATAACATCATATTCACTGAACTAACCAAAAAAATCATAGCTATTATTGTTGCAAATTCTTGATAACCAAAAGCAAGACTTATAAAAAGCATTAATGGTTTAATTGCTACTGATACGAACCTTGAAAAAATATAAGCTTTATTGTCAATTGTTTTTAAGAAGGAGATCATTTAATTAATTATACTCCAAAAATTAAAATTAAATGTAATTATTAAAAAAAAATTAAAAACTTAAAAAAAGCAAAGTTTACTTGAATTTAAAAACATTTGTAACATCTGTCATTGATTTTAATAATTCACTAGGAAAGTTATATAGTGTTTTCCCTACGAATTTCTTTAAGACAATATTTTTATTTAATTTAATATCTTTTTTTTTCACAATAATAATTCCTTCTTTAACACTTATTTTGAAAACATCTGAATCTTCATAAAAAATTTTTCCTACAAACCAAGGGTGTGAAAATTTTAATCTTTTTAAATAATGACAATTGTATATTTTCATTTTTAAAGGTTTGTTTTTATAATTTATGTAACAAAATGCACCTGGGTACGGTTTAGAGCAAGCTTTTATAAATAAATGTATATAATCACCACTCCAAGACCAATTTATTGCACCTTGTAAATCTGTATAGAATCTTGGAAGATAAAAGTTTTTTGATGAATTCTGTTTATTTAAAATGAATACATTTTTATTTACAATTTTTTTAATAAATTTTTTTATAAGTGATCTATAAATTAGATTAGTTTGTTTTAAATAATTTATTGGCAGCATTTGACCTTTAAGTTTCTCCCTTTTGCTTTTTAATACGATTTTTCCAGAATCTATTTTTTCATCTACTATATGGATAGTGGCTGCACAAAATTTTTTTTTATTTAAAATTCGGTAGGTGAAGATTCCTCCCCCTCTTTCCTCTGGTAATAATGTTGGATGAATATTAAAAATTTTATTTTTGTAAATATTTATAATTTTTTTTTTAAAAATAAATCTTGAGGATAAACTAAATATATAATCAATTTTATTTTTTTTTAAAATAGTATTAATTTTCCTTGAATTTATATCTTTTACATAAAAAATTTTTGTAAACTTCTCTAATTCAAAAACTTTTTTATAAAGATTTTGATCATTTTCATTATACTTAATATCTCTTAAGTGTAATTTTTTTGGATGAGTTATTATTATTGGTTTTGGAAATTGATTTTTAATTAATTCCTTAAAAATACAATCTAAATGATATCCATGACCAATAAGAGCAAACTTAGATTTTTTTTTAATTATTAATTTCATTTTTATAATATTAAATCTATCTATAATATTAAATATAAAATTAATAAATTATAAAAAACTATTTATCTTGATGGATTAAGTAAACATGGCTTGATAAAAATGCTAAAATTAATGACATAAGATCTGGAGATATAATTGGCAACATATCTAATAAATTTGCTGAAATATTTTTAAAAATAAAACATAAACATGCCACTTGTATAAAATTTAAATTTTGATCCAATCTGAAAGACACTTGTTTAAAAATAAAAGCTAACATTAAGATTAAAGGTAATGTAAAAGGTAAATAACTTATTACGCTTAATACATAGCCAGGACTAGATCCGCCTGGAGAATCATAAAATTGCATATTATATAAAATGGATTGACCAACTGTTTTTGGATAAAAAATGTCATAACCACCTTCAAAAATTACTTTTAATCTATTATTAAAAGACTCAATTATTACTTTGGAAAGATAACTATATTTTGAAATATCTAAATCTTGTGAAACATAAGAATAAAGTTGCTCAGCATGTACTGAAAATCTTGGAATTACATAATTATAGAGATAATCAATATATCCTGAATAAATAATTGATAAATTTCTACTATCAGAATTGCCATAATTATATTTAAAATCCAAAGATATTTGTAAAACAAATATAGTGAGTATTATAATAAATATTGAGGAATATATTTTTTTTTTTAAATTCATCCTATAAAATTCAAAAAGGATAATTGAAAAAAATATAGCTGCTCCAGCTAAACCATCTACAGTTAGTATAGAACTAATTAAAATTATAAAAATAGATTTGTAATCACTCAGTTTTCTATTTAGTTGATATATGATAAACAAACTTATTATTAAACTAGTATTAATTACTCGAGCCAATCCAGGTAATGTAGTTATAGAACCAGACTCATACCTTATTTTAAAAGTTTGCTGTGCTAAAAAAATATAAATAGAGGTTATTAGCAATATCATTAATAACCAAAAAAAAATATTTTTACTTAGATAAATTTTGAATTTATTGAATGGGACTTTCGTTGTTATTGAAAGTGTTAAAAGAAAAGAACCAAAAGAGTAAAGAATAAATATAAAATAATTAGATAAAATAAAATCCGAATTAGTAAATGGATATATAGTTTCGTCAGTTAGCTGAAATTTGATTAAAAGTCTGTGAATAGAAAATAATAATAAGTCAATAAATGTTAAAAAAAAAATAATTTTAAATATATTCTTGTGGCCAAATTGATCTAACTTCAAATTTTCTTGCATTATAACTTTAAATATTAATATTATTTTTTTAGTTTTATTATTTTTAATTTTAGTTTTCTTAGATAATTGATAATAATTTTCATTTTTAAAAAAGCGTCACGATTTGAATAATTAAACCATTCATTAATATCAATAATTCTTATTTTATTCTTATTATAAAAATGAATTATTTCACAAATACTTGACGAGCCAAAAGAGTAAATTATTTTAAAATTATATTTATAATTATAGATAAATTTTTCTACACTTGACGATCTTTTTATAATTCTAAAATTTTTGGGTAAAAGTGATAATTCTTTAATTTCAGATCTATGTGGATAATAATAATACTGTTCATTTTTTTTTAACAAAATTTTCATTATTTTTTTAAATTTGTCTTTAGACAGATAAACTGTAAATTTATCTTGAGATAGGCTTATATTTGAAACGAATGGACTGCCTATAAATAAAATTTCATTACATTTTTTTTTTTTCTTTTTTGGGTACTTTGGAAAATAATTTATTTTATTTAATTTTGAAGGTAAATTAATATCGTAAACTGTAAAAACTGTACTATATTTTTTTAATCTTTTAAAATTATAACAAACAGTTTGAAATCCATCATCTACATAAATTTGATTTTTGCCATTTATAAAATATCTTAAAAAAGTACAAAATTTGCCAGCCGGATTTCCAAAAATAAATTTTTTTTTATAAAAAAAATTTCCAGATAAAATTAAAAAAAAATAAAATAAAAAAATA
>MDTG01278807.1_pt1 | contig 13013 bp, 16 predicted proteins | sample 811421 | NCBI WGS metagenome assembly MDTG01 (sample SAMN05326645, study PRJNA326480) | marine metagenome | isolation source: seawater | place: Pacific Ocean: South East | collected 2011
CTGTTGCTGGAAATTTAAAACAAGTTATTGAAACAGACAGTGGTTTAAGAATTAAAACAAGCAACCACGACTTAGAATTACAACCAGCAGGTTCAGCCAATGTAACTGTCAATCAAGGACATTTGGTTTTGGCTGATGCAGGTTTATCAGGACCAAATGACACTGACATAAAAATTGAACCAGAAGGCACAGGTAAGATCAATTTTGTGAGAGGTGAAATCACAACAAGTTCAAATGCAGATTTAATATTAGATCCACACGGAACAGGTAAGATTAAAATTGGTGATGGTGTTGATATAGTTTCCTCCTCAAACCAAAACATTGTTCTTGCACCGGGTGGCACTGGACAAGTTCAAATTGATGACATTAATGTTGGTGGTGGTGAAATAGACAACACAGTAATTGGTGCCAATCAAGCAGTAGCAGGAACATTCACAAACTTAACAGGATCAGGCACAATATCATTGAACAGTCTGACATATCCAAGTTCAGACGGAACTGCAAATCAAGCCTTACTGACAAATGGCACAGGCACATTATCATTTGGCACAGTTGCAACAGTATCAAACAACACAAATAACAGAGTGTTAACTGCAACAGGTGGTGCAGATGTAAATGGTGAAGCAAATTTAACTTTTGATGGAACAGATCTAGTTGTTGGTTCAACTGGTGGTAGAATCACAGTTGACAACATCACTGTCAACTCAGGTATTGGTGCAGGCAACTTGGCTCTAACAACACCTCTATCAGTGGCAAACGGTGGAACAGGTGCAACAACATTTGCAGATAACAAATTAATTGTTGGTGATGATGCTTCAAACTTACAAGCAAAAACAGAATTAGATTTTGATGGCACAAGATTGAAAGTAATAGATCTTGCAATTGAAACAAGTAAAATTAAAATCAGTGATGGTAACACAACAACAATTAAAACTAGTGTTGCTAATGATCACTTAATAATCAAACCAGATCAAACAGGTGCAACAGGCAACTACGGTGCACAAGGTGAATGGGGATGGGGTGGTGGTGTAACACATATCAATGGTCCACTATCAATTAATCCAACAGACACACCAGACATTGGTGAACTTTACAACCAAGGTATACAGGTAACAGGCACACACGACAGTTGGCCAGCACTTGTTCTTGCAAGTAAATCAGACAGTGGCAAATTTGGTAATGTTTGGTTCTTAAGATCAGAAGGTGATGGCACAGATGCAAGAGTAAGCGATGGTGCAACACTTGGTGGTTTTTATGCTTCAGGTTTTGCCGCTTCAGGTTCAGGACAAAACTATAACACAGTAAGTTCAAGTTGTTTCTTCAAAGCCGCAGGGGATCACAGTGATTCAAACTCAGGTGGTTTCTTCCAAGTAAGAGCAACAAGCGAAGATGATACAAGTTTAAGAACAGTTACAAACTTCCAAGGTAACAGAGCACATTTCAACCCAGATAATCAAAACATAGACTTTAGGGTTGATGGTGATTCAAATGATAATTTACTCTTTGTAGATGCTCAAACTGAACAAGTTATAATTGGTGCAGGTTCAACTGATGACATTACTTTTGATACAAAATTTGCTATTGAAGGTAATGGTAGTGAACACCCTTGTTTAAGAATTGACAGTAACGCAACAAACAAAACAGCAGAATTGCATCTAGTCAATCCAACAGGTGCAGGTGCTTCATCAGGTGCAAGTATAGCCTTTGCAGAAGGAACTACAAGACAGACATATATGCACCATTCTTTCAACAGTGGTTATTGGCAAATTACTACAACTGGTGGTGAAGTATTTAGAATCAATGAAGGTAGCACAGTTGCAACTGGTGATTTCAATGACACTTCAGATAGAGGATTGAAAGAAAATATTGCTGACATAAGTGATGCAACATCTATTGTTAAACAGTTACAACCAAGAACATTTGATTGGAAAGGTGAAAAAGCAGACAGAGGTGGTTCAGCAGGATTCATCGCACAAGAAGTAAAAGCAATTTTACCTGATTTGGTTGATGGTGAAGAATATGATGAAACAAAACCTTTAGAAGAAAGAACAAAACTATCTATCAGAACACACGGTATAGTTTCATACCTTACAAAAGCACTACAAGAGTCAATTGAAAAAATTGAAAGTTTAGAAGCAAGAATTAAAACATTAGAGGACAATCAATAATGGTGATTAGAACTAACAAAAAAAATGTAGTGATTTGCCAACATTGGTGTTTCATATGTTGGTTCAAGAATTGGGCAGTAAAAGGCTATGGCAAATAAAAACACAAACGCAGAGAGATTAACTAGACTAGAAACAAAATTAGATTTGATGATGAACAATCATATGGCACACTTTGAATCAAGGATGTCGAGATTGGAAGCAGGTATGATTGGATTGCTTGTTTTTGCAATCACTAATTTGTTGATAGTCGTATACAATGTAATCTTCTAATGCTCCCACCATTCTCAATAAATGGAAAAAAACTTGGACTAGAACACATAGCAGTTCCAACAGCACTGGCCAAATCAGTAAACAAAGGTGGTTGGTATCCTAATTTCAGATTTACAATATACAAAAACGGAAAACCAGTAACAAAATTATATCACAACCTCTTACACACCAGTGGTAACATTGTTTTTTTAAACAGAGGTTACAATGCTGAAGAAATACATACGATGCAATTGATTGTGAAATTTTTTGGATTGTTTGATGTGTATACAATCATAGACAAAGGTGCACTTTGGCAACCGTTTGATGAAGTTGTCAAAGCATATGAAGACATTGGTGTTAATGTTCTGCACATTGAAGACAACATAACAAACAAATCTGGTCCATTGTTACAACAACTGCCAAAAAAACCTATAATATTTGGTGAACAAACAAACGGATATGCAGTAGATTTTGTTGGTGGTTTCCAAGTTTACAATTCATATTTTGCAAACTACATTGAACCATATCATCATTACAAAGAATATAAAAGATTTGTCAGTGAAGGACAAAAAACCTGGCACGATCTATTACTAACAGCAGATGAAATAGATTACCACACAGGTTTTCACACCAAACCTCGTAAGTCCAAACAATATAAATTTTAGTTTTTTAATTTTTCTTTTGCTTCTGCAATGATATCTAGTGGATTCTTAGCAGGTGCACTTGGTTCATTTGAAATACCAATTGCTTCTTGTATTGCTTTAGATAAACTGTTGTCATTAGTTCTCACTTGAACAATACCCCAATTTTTCTTCCTACCTAATCTCTTTAGATGTCCTCTTATAGTTTGGATCACTTCTTCTTGTATGCTGTCCAATTCAAATTGTTGGTCGTGCATATCTGCTTGGATCCAATCAACTATAACTTTGTCTTCACACCAAACAGATAATTTTGTGCCTACAGTTGCACCCAATTCTACTGCGTGTTCTAATGCTGTTTGAACTGCTACAAGTTCTGCTAATCTTCTATCTTGTGTAGGTAATTCAGTTATTTGTGGTTCAATGTTGTTTTTGTTTTCTGTTGATGTGCCATCAATGCCACAAGTTGTCTTTGTTGTTATTCTTCCACTAAAACCAGATACACAATTATCGTCATTCTGTTTTGCTGAAGTGTAATATGTTATTTTTGCCATCGTTTTCTCCTTTTCATTAAGTAGTATTATTTACCTGATAAATAATTTTGGAGGCAAAAGTAGTATGGAAAACAAAAGCAAAGATCATTTAGACTTTCAAAAAAATATCAATCAACCAATGGAAATAGATTTGACGGAAGTCATAGACAAAAAATTTAAAGTTTTATTATGCACACCTGCGTATGGAGGTTTGTATTATGAAGGATATCATCGTGCTTCAATGCAGGCAGTTGATACATTTACGAAACACAGAGTTGAATTTCAATTCGCATCAATAACAAATGAAAGCCTAGTAACAAGAGCAAGGAACACTCTAGTATCAATGTTCTTAAATTCAGATTGCACTCATTTGATGTTCGTTGATGCTGACATAACTTATCATCCTGATTACATTTTAAAGATGCTGTGGGACACATTGAGAGATGATGTTGAAATAGTTACAGGAGCATATCCAAAGAAAGGTATCAATTGGCAAAGCATCATCAACGCAGTCCAACAAGGTGTAACTGATCCAAAACAAATAGAAGGTTATAATCAAAATTATGTGGTCAATTTTGCAGAAAAAGACACAAAAATAATAAAAGGTTTGATTGAAATGAAAGACGCAGGAACAGGATTTATGCTGATCCAAAGAAGTGTGTTTGACAAGTTGATCAAGAAATATGGCAAACAATGTGCATATGAAAATGATTTGGGTAATTGGCCAAAAGAAATGAACAAAAATTTCTATGCATTTTTTGACACTTGCATAGAAGGTGAAGGATTGTTGAAAAAGATGCCTGGCAACAGGAGATATCTATCTGAAGATTATTTCTTTTGTAGATTGTGTCAAAGCATTGGCATAAAAATTTGGTATGATCCAAGAATCAATCTGGAACACAATGGTTCATACACTTTCAAAGGTTCTTCACAAAAATTAATTTCATACAGAGAAAAAAATGACAAGGACTAACATTATGGCAAAAGCAAAATATGATAGAATATACACAAAGAAACATCCTAACAAAGATAGAACAATAGAAATAATTGGAGAAGACAAAGCATACATCATTGTGTGCAGAAAGAAATTTGTTAAACTTTTGAATCTGTGGCAACAAGGAAACTATGATTACAAAAAACATTGTTCGTTGTTTTATCTGCAAGAAGGATCAGCATTTAGAGAATGTCATAAATGGAACAAATTTTTTGAAACAGATGCTTTCCAAGTGTTAGAAGTAAGTTTGGAATCTGAAGGTAAGATTGTTTCTAAAAAAATAGATTTTGAAATAGTGCATAAAGCAAAACCAATATATCAAAGAAAAGATTAATTTACTTCTTCAAACAGATCTGAATATGTAGTGTGTAATATTTTGTAATCAACACTATCTTCGTCCAATGCAACAACCTTGTTTTTAGCAAGTAAAGGAACAACATTTGAATAATGTTCTTCAATCATCTTAACACTAGTGCCACATTGAGAAGCAACAAGGTCTGAAGTAACACCTGCTAATAATCTGTGCGTTATGTATGTGTGTCTGAGACTGTATATTGAATATGACAGACCACTTGTTGGATCAAACTTTATATTGTTTCTTTGCAACAAATTATCAAAACCATTTTCAAAACTTTTATGTTGTGGCCAAAATTTATCTGTAAGATCAATGTCTAGTTTTTTGTATTTTTTGATGTGTCTTTGAATAACATCATAACAATCAGGCATAAACACAGCAGTTCTTTTGTGTGATCTTTTGCCAGATATAGTTTTTGTTTTTTCTAGCAACTGCACCGCAAAAGTTTTTCTTGTTTTGCCTTTTTGTTTTACCGTAATCTCGTTCAAATGTTTTAGACCTATACTTGCTAATTCACCTGACCTTGCACCACAACTCAACATCATTCTAATGTAAGTGTAGAGGTCTTCTCTTTTTGATCTTATTGAACTTTGTTTTTCTCTTTCAAAACTGTTCCTTGCTAACACAATTAATTTTTTATCTAATCCATTTATAAATGCAGGTCGTCTTGCTGACTCAACTTTGAACTTTGGAAATTCTGGTATCTCAACTTTTCTAAGATAACCTAACTGCACACAAAACTTATAAAAGTTCATCAGTATAACCAAGTCATTGTGTATGGTAGAACTTTTTGGAGTTTTTCTCTGTGGTGTTAGAACAGTTTGACGCCAGTCTAACCAAGTTTGTAAATCTTGTTCTTTAATTTCTTTCAATTGTTTAGATCCAAATTGAAATAAAAAATATTTTGTAAATGTGTTTTTGTATTGTCTATATTTTTGATCTGCAAATTCACCTTTGATATATTTTTCCCAATCAATAAAAAGTGTAGAAATTTTTGGAGACTTTTCAATAGTGCCACCTTGTTTGATAACCAATCTAAGATCATCAAACTTAGAATATGCAATTGACTTTGCAATTTCTAAATCAGGTGTGCCACAAGTTTCACGAATATATTTTGTTCCAACTTTGATTTGCATATGCCAAGTTTTATTTCTTTTGCCTAAAACTATCGCACCATCATTTAATCTAACTTTGTCTAAATATGCCATTTGTGTATTATTTGTGTATTATTATAACACAGATATAGCATAGGTCAACCTGCAAAAAACAGCGTAAAACAGCGATTTTTTAGTTTATTTTGTCATCAAGGATGTTTTTAACAGAAAGACAATTCATCTGTAAGTGGCAGAAAACTGGGAAATATTTCTGTGTCATTTTGTTTGTGTATTGTTTGTGTATGGCTCCCCGGGCCGGGCTCGAACCAGCGACTCCCTGATTAACAGTCAGGTGTTCTACCACTGAACTACCGAGGAACACCATTTGCATATAACACAAAAATAATTTATACCAAAATGATAAATGCCAAAGTTTACAGTTCACTATACACATTTTGCCAAAGTAGAGATTGCTGGCTACAAACACATTGAGGCCAAAGACCAAGCGGAGGCAGAAAAACTAGCAAAGAGATATGGTGCGTATTTTGAATTTGATGAACAAGAAAATGTAGACAAGCCTTATGAATGGTCAGGACATTGTAGAATATATGATGACCACAAAGGTTGGGAAGTTGGTGTAGATGAAGAACCTTTAGAAGAAGGTCTTGATTATTCCTATGATGAAGCAGGCAAATACAAAGAAGAAGAACTAAAAGAAAAAGATTAGTTATACCAATTTACGATTGCGTATCTTGTGCCCATTGTGATTGGTGCAACTGAATGTGGATATAAGAAATTGCTTGGAAACAATAAAACATCTCCTGTAACTGCTGGTATGTCTTTGATAATTGTTTCTCCACTCATATCCCAAAACTGAAAATTACCACCCATATATTCATCATTCAATATTATGCTCATTGAGAGTGTTCTTGGTGCACCTGCATAATGATCTATGTGTGTGTTGAACCTACCATTGACACCATATTTTAAAAATTGTGAATCAACTCTACTCAAATTAGGCACAAAACGAAATGATTGCCTATACATTGACAAACATTCTTCTAAAAGATCGTCCATCAATTTGTTTTCTTTGACAATTTTTAGAGAACAATCTCTGTGATTTTTCAAAACTCTATCGCCTGTTGCTGTGGCACTTCTTGCTTCTGTGAGATCTTTGTCATACAGTTCTATGAATTGTTTACATTGTTCTTTTGTAAAAACTGGATAAACTTTTACATACTCTAAGACACTATAATTGCTGGTTGTTTTATCTTGCATATAAATACTTATGCACGATTATTCGTGCTCCTAAAATCTGGCATATATTCTAGGTGGTGGACGGAGACTGAAACCACCTAGTTTACTAATTGGAGAACCATAAATGAACAAAAATAGAGTAGAACAAGAATACACAGAAATATTAAAAACACTTGCAGAAGAATACTTTGACAAAGAAATCAATCACGCACACGAACTATTTTCAGATGCGGCCTGGCCCACACAAGATGATCCACACTACATTAAGAAAACAACATTTGTAGTCAATGCAAGAACGGCACATCTAAGATTGTTAAAAACATTGGCACAACACATTTCAGGTGCTGTCCATCCACAAGGTGAAAACAATATGCTTGAAAAACAACAAGCAGACAACTTAATGAAACAGGCCAAAGAAAGAATTGGCAAAAAATTAAAACAGGCTGATGTAATCAACATTGATAAAAAAGCGGCAACAGATGAGTAATGTCAAATATATCATTCAGAGAATTTGTAGATGTCCAAAACATAATTGATGGTAGAGAAACACCAGAACTACACATCAAGATTGCTGATTGGCTACAAAACACAGAAGAAGAACCAAGACGAATTTTACAAGTTTTTAGACACGCAGGCAAATCACACTTAACCTGTCTATACATTGTGTGGAGATTGTTGGTTGATCCAAACTTTCAGGTTATTTTGATTTCTGCAAAAAGAAACATAGCACTCAGAAACAGTTTGATGATACGATCAATCATTGAAACTAATCCACTGACAAAACATTTAAAGAATGAATTGTATCAATGGCAAGCACAAAATTTCACAGTAGATAGAGAAGTTGTTTCACTGAACCCATCAGTCGCAATTTCATCATTGGGATCACAGTTATCTGGACTACACGCAGACTTGATTATTGGTGATGACTTGGAAACATCTGACAACAGTTTGACACAAGATTCAAGAGATAGGATTAAAGAGCGAGTGCAAGAGTTTGGTAAGATTGCAAAAAAGATCTTATTGTTAGGCACACCACACTCAAATGACACACTATACGACCACCTTGTAAATGTTGGATATCAAATGGAAAAGATTCCTGTGTATGATCCTGACACACAAGAACTTGCTTGGCCAGATCATCCAGACGGTGATTTCAATTGGGAATGGTTAGAAAGATCTAGGCAAGAATCAACAGAGGGTGATTTCAAATCACAATATCTGCTTGTTCCTAGTAAAACATATGAGCCATTGATGGCATTGGATCAGATCACAGAATATGATGATGACATAACTGTCCATCATTTGCCACAACCATTTGGTGGATATCTACCTATAGTAAAATTGGGCAAGAAAGATGGTGCACCTAACATAAGAAGAATGTGTGGTGCTTGGGATCCAGCCTCAGGTATGTATGCACGAGATAGATCTGTGTTTGCTGTAACAATGCGTGATGACAAAGGCAATGTGTATGTTCACGATTGTATTGTGTTGGCGGCAGTGGACAAAGAAACAAAAGATTTTACACATCAAATACAGACCATTGTGAATGCCTGTGTGAAATATGGCATAGCAACTGTGTTTATAGAAGAAAACTTTTCTGCAAGTTTGATCAACGAAGCAAGAAGGATCTGCAAAGAAATGAAAAAGAAAATAAACTTTGTAAACAAATTTAGAAACAAAAACAAACAGGTGTTTATTGCACAAACACTTGAACCAATAATAAAAATAAACAGGTTGTATGTCCACAAAAGGGTGGCTGACCATTCATATTTTATGAGTGAGTTGGAAGAATTTCCTAACAACAAACACGATGACTGCATTGATGCTGTTAGTGAATCAATATCACACTTGCCAGAACCAATGGTAGACATCAGTAGGATACCTGCTGTTCAAAGTGTTGTCAGCAATACTGCTCAGACTCACAAGATCAGTGGTCCAAGATTATAAATAACAATGTGTAAGATTAAGCACATCAACTGCTTCGTCTTATATTATATATATATAGTAACGCACACGCATAAAGAGGATATAAAATGAAAATTTACAATAAAATTGTGTGGGATAAAGACGGTAATGTAATTGAAGAAGATTCTTACGATTACGAAGGACCCATTGTAGAATTAAAAGGTTCACCACCATCTCCACCCCCACCACCACCTCCACCACCCGCTCCACCACCAACGATACAGAGAGAGCAAAGTCCAACAAGGACTAGAGCACTTGGTTCTATGGCTGGTAGAAAAAGAGCAAGAGGTAGAGGAGCACTTGTTGCCAAAAGAGGAACACCATTAGGTGTTGAAGGTCAAGCAAGTGGTGAAGCAAGATCATTAATTGGTGTAATCAAATTGATCGGCGACAAACTAGGAGTTCAGTAATATGGGATTTATGAAACCAAAAATTCCACCTGCACCTAGTCCTGAAGAGATCGCTAGAATGCAAGACAAGATTGCACAGGAGAGAGAAGCAAGACAGATAAAAATTGATTCTGAAATAAGAAGAGCAGAAGCGGCAAACAATTTAAGATCTGGAATGAGAAAAAGAAAAGGTCGTGGAACTCTCGTAACTAAAAAAGGTGGTTCAACATATATTGGACTAACTGATGATCCGTTAGCACCACAAGAAGCAAGATCCCTACTTGGGGTAATAGGTGGATAGTAAATTATGGAAAAAAATCTAATCAAGAAAATATTTCAACAAGCCAAAGCGGCAAGAGAAATACACGAACCTGAAATATCAGAAGCATACAAATTTACATTTCCAAACAGAGACATTTGGAGAGTGCAAGAAGGTGAAACTGATAGAACAAAATTGTTTGATGCGACAGCGGCAGACGGTGTTCAAAATTTAGTTTCTACAATCTTAACATTGTTGATACCACAAAACCAACAGTGGGCATATGTAGATGTAAGAGATGAGATCAAACCTAAAGTTGCACCTGACATTAGAAGAATGTTGGATATGGCAAACAAGACTGTTTTCAAAACTATTCGTGATTCAAACTTTTATGTTGCGGCATCAGAAGCACTGACTGACTGTGTAATATCAGGCACAGGTGCAATATCAATGATTGAAAGTGATACAGGAATTGACTTCCTTGCAATACCAACACATCAATTATATTTCTTAGAAAATCACAAAGGTGAAGTAGACACAGTTTTCAGACAACATCATTTGACAGCACAATACCTTATTGAAAAATATGGTGAAGACAAAGTTGGCAGAGAAGTTGTTACACTAGCACAATCTAATCCACACGGCAAAGTGAAGATACTTGAGTCTTGTATGAAAGGACCACAAGATGAAGCAATGATGTATCGTGTGTATTTGGAAGACAAGATGATCTTGCTAGAAGAAAAAGTTTCTCCTGCACAAATGTTTATTGTGTTTAGATTTGGCAAAACATTAGGAAGCATATGGGGAGAATCACCTGTAAGACAGGCCGCACCACATATCAGAGTAGCCAACCAAGCGACACAATTGATAATGACACAGAGTGCGTGGGCAGGTCTTGGTGCTTGGCAGACTGATGGATCTGAAAGCACAGTTAATTTTGCTAATATGAAAATTGAACCAGGTGATGTAATCACAGTTGATTCTGAATTGAGACCAATTCCATTTCCAGGCAACTTCAGTATAACTTTTCAAACTGTAGAAGATCAAAGACAAAAAGTAAGAACAATGTTGTTCAATGATGCAATCATTCCACCACAGGAATCACAGCAGATGACAGCATTTGAAGTCCAAGTAAGACAAGCGGAGTTCTTTAGAAGAATAGGTCCATATGGATTAAGATTAGAAATTGAATTCCTAAGACCAATAATTAAAAATTTAATAACAAGATTACAGTTGAGAGGTGAACTACCAGAATTTATCAATGACAATCAAACTTATGAGATAGTAGTAAACTCTGCTGTCAAAAAAGGTATTGGTATGTCTGAGATACAAAGAGACATACAATTATTACAAATTGTATCACAACTAGGACCAGAAGCAGTAGCACAAGTTGACATACAATCACTCGCAAGAAAAATATTGCGTGATGGTGATATGTCGCCTGAAGTATTGCTTGATCCAGATGTTGTAAATGAAAGACTACAAGCGGCACAACAACAACAAATGTTGGCACAAGCGGCTGAACAATTACAATCGCAAGATCCAAGAGCAAGTATACAACCGCAGTCGCCACAACCAAACTTAGAATAGAAACAAAATGAAAATGAAAGTGAACAATTATGCGTATAACAAATGGGAGCGATTACCAAACTCCTGAACAAAGACAACTGCTAAAGACAATGGCAGAAAGATGGGTTAACCATCAAAAACATATCCAAAACGGCAAGACTTTTTCAGAAAGATATTTGGATTATCTCATTAACCTTGAACAGAACAGACCAGGTTTTGGTTATGCTGAAGGTATAGAAGATGATTCAGGTTATCTGCATTGTGTCCTACTTGCAGAGATAACTGAAAATATGTGGGTCAATGAAGCAGATGCAAACATCATTGCAATACTGTCCAACCAAAAATCAGAACAGAAATATCTAAAAATATTATTGCAAAGATTTTTTGACTGGGCAGACAGAAGGAACTGCACTGAAATATATTGTTTCAGTTGGTCATTGAGACCTGCATACAATCGCATATTCAAACAACTGGGTTTTGAACCTGCAGGATACACATTCAAAAGGAAAAAGAAATGAAAGATGTAAGTGAAATCAAACAAGCATATCTGTCCGTCTTTGGCTCTGCCAGAGGACAGTTAGTAATAAAAGATTTGGAGCGTGTGATTAACAGCACAAGAGTAACTGCTGATGCACCCAATCCATATAGTGCCATATTCAAAGTGGCACAGCAACAGTTGATCCAACGGATCAATAATATGATGGAGAAAGAAACTCCAAAAACTAAACTAGGAGGAAAATAAAATGGAAGAGAACCAAACTCAACAAGTAGAACAAGCAATACCTGATAATGAAGAAAACAACAGAACAGTATCAACTGATGATGCTAACACAGGTTTGCTAAAAACAACTGACAGTGAAGCACCCAAAGACACGGGTGATAGACCTGCTTGGTTACCAGAAAAATTTAAGACTGGTGAAGACCTTGCAAAATCATACAGTGAACTGGAAAGAAAGTTTGCTGACCAACCAAAAGCACCTGACAATTACAGTTGGGACTTTGTGGACAAGATGGACTTGCAAATAAACAATGATGATGCAACTGTGAAAGAAGCAGAACAAATGTTTAACAAGTTAGGAATGACACAACAACAGGTTGAAGGTGTTATATCTTTATACAAAGATCAATTGGATGTGATTGACACACAAAGACCTGCAGGCATTGATCTAGAACAACAAAATGCACTATTGAAAAAAGAATGGGGCACGGAATATGATTCTAAATTAGCGGCAGTCAAGAAGTTTGCAAGTAAGTTTGCACCACAAACATTGACACAACCTTTGGCTTCAACAGCAGAAGGATTGCAAATGATGTATGATCTTATGAACTCAGGCAGAGCACCAAATCCAATAAACTCAACTGGCAGAACTGAAGTGGATGCAATTGGCATAAGAGAAAGAATCTCAGAGATGAGAGCAGATGCTAAAATGAATTTACCACAAGGAGATCCAGTTGGAGATAACTTTAGGAATGAATTGTATTCACTCTATGAAAAGTTATCAAGAGCAGGACAATAATAAATACTAGTGATATACGATAGTAA
>MDTG01376879.1_pt1 | contig 13013 bp, 8 predicted proteins | sample 811421 | NCBI WGS metagenome assembly MDTG01 (sample SAMN05326645, study PRJNA326480) | marine metagenome | isolation source: seawater | place: Pacific Ocean: South East | collected 2011
ACCGCCTACAACGTCTCCGCCGGGGGACCGATCGTGCAACCGACGGTGGACGCGATGGTGATCTCCGCGGTCGCCCCGCACTCCCTCGCCTTCCGCCCCATCGTGGCCGACGGGGGCACCACCCTCGAGGTGGGACTGCGACGGTCAAACGAGGGGACGACCCTGGTGCTGGACGGCCAGGTCACCCACGGGCTGGGGAAGGGGGACCGGCTGGTCTTCCGCAAGCACGACGCCCACGCCCGCCTGGTGGGGAACCCCGACTCCCCGTACTGGAACAACCTCATCGAGAAGATGCGCTGGGGCGCCCCCCCCACCTACCGCAACCCAGGGACCTGACGCCGAGCCCATGATCGACCTCAAGCAACTCCGAGAAGATCCCGACCGCTTCCGCGAGGCCGCGCGGGCCAAGGGGATCGTGGTGGACGTCGATCGACTGCTGGAACTCGACGAGGCCCGGCGCACGCTCGTCGCGGAGCAGGAGTCGCTCCGGTCGGAGCAGAAGCGGATCTCCAAGGAGATGGGGCCCGAGCTCGGGCGGAGGAAGGGACGACTCAAGAAGGCCGATGCCGAGGAGGCCGCGGTCCTCCAGCGGGAGATCGCCGGACTCGAGGCGCGTCCCTCGGAGCTCAAGGGCCTGATCCAGCGACTCGACGAGCGGATCGAGCAGGTCGAGCCGGAATGGCGGGCGCTCTGGCTGAAGGTGCCGCAACCACCCGCCGACGACGTGCCGACCGGGGCCTCCGCCGAGGACAACGTGGAGCTGCGACGCTGGTCCCCGGACGGCTTCGACCCGGGCGCCTCGTTCGCCGAGCAGAGGGGCTTCGCCCCACGGACCCACCTGCAGCTGATCGAGCAGCTCGGCCTGGTGGACTTCGAGCGGGGGGTGAAGATGGCGGGCTCCCGCCACTACGTGCTGGTGGGCGACGGGATGCGGCTGCACCAGGCCATCCTCCGACTGGCCTTCGACCACATGACCCAGACGCACGGGTTCACCCCGATGAGCGTGCCGGTGATCGTGCGCGAGGAGTGCATGGTCGGCACCGGCTTCTTCCCCTCGGGCCGCGAGCAGGCCTACCACATCGAGGAATCCCGGCGGGGCGCGGGGCACGACCTCTTCCTGACCGGGACCGGGGAGGTCGGGCTGATGGGCTACTTCGCGGACGAGATCATCGATCGCGAACGCCTCCCGATCACCTGCACCACCGTCTCGACCTGCTTCCGGCGCGAGGCGGGGGCGGCGGGCAAGGACGCCGCGGGGCTCTACCGGGTGCACCAGTTCGACAAGGTCGAGCAGGTGGTGATCCACGAGGCCGACGAGGCCACCCACCGGGCGTGGCACCGGAAGATGCTGGGCTACGTGGAGGAGCTGCTCCAGCAGCTCGAACTGCCCTACCGACTGCTCCAGTGCTGCACCGGCGACCTCGGGGCGAAGAACGAGGACATGATCGACGTCGAGTGCTGGATCCCCGGACGCGGGAAGGAGGGTCCCGACGGACGCCCCGCGGGTGACTGGGGCGAGACCCATTCCGCGAGCCGGCTCCGGGACTACCAGACCCGTCGGCTGAACCTGCGGTACCGGGACGAGGACCGGAAGACCGTCTTCCCCTACGCGCTGAACAACACCGTGGTGGCCAGCCCGCGCATCCTGGTCCCGTTGCTGGAGATCCACCAGCAGGAGGACGGCAGCATCCGCGTGCCGGAGGTCCTCAGGCCGTACCTCGGCGGGCAGGAGCGGATCGGTTGACGTTCCCGCGCCGCATCGCGCTGCTGGTCGTGGCCGCGGGCGTGGCGGGCTCGCTGCCGGCGGCGGCGCAGGACCCGCCACCCCCTCCGCCGAAGGAGGCGAAGCCGGTGGAGGGGATCGACGTCTCCCACTACCAGGGGGCGATCGACTGGTCCCGGGTCGAGGGAGCGGGCATCGAATTCGCCTACATCAAGGCGACCCAGGGCACCACGTGGGTCGATCCGCGATTCAAGGAGAACTGGAAGGCGGTCGCCGGGACCTCGATCAGGCGCGGCGCCTACCACTTCCTGGAACCGGACGTCGACGGGACCAGGCAGGCGAAGCACTTCCTCGCGACCGTCGAGCTCGAGGCGGGCGACCTGCTCCCGGTGGTCGACGTGGAGACCCCGGGTCCCGACCTGGCGACCAACCTCGAGCGGTTCCTCGCCGAGGTTCGCCGGCAGAAGGGATACGAGGCGATGATCTACGTGTCGCCCGCGTTCTGGAACGACCACCTCGCGGACACGCGCGAGACGCCGTGGGCGAACCCGCTCTGGGTCGCGGAATACGGGGTGTCGACCCCCAAGGCGACCCGGGGGATCGGACCGTGGATCATCTGGCAGTACACCCAGGACGGACGGGTCGACGGGATCGAGGGACCGGTCGACCGAGATCGTGCCCGCACCGTCGCCACGCACGACTCCGGGAAGGAACGCAAGGCCGGCCCGGAGGCCGACCCGTCGGGGTCGTGAGCGTCGGTCGGATCGGGCTCAGCAATCACCCCAACGCTCGAGGAGCAGGGTGAGGTCGCCCGCGCCCACGCTTCCGTCCTCGTCGAAGTCGAACTGCGGGAGGCCCGAGCCCCAGGCCGCGAGGAGGGCACCGAGGTCCCGGCCGTCGATCCGCTCGTCGTCGTTGTAGTCGCCGACGCAGAGCGCCCCCCCGAGCTGGCCGCCACCGAGGCTGATGTTCCCCACCTTGAACGTCTCGCTGACGTTGCCGGTGCCGCAGACGCTCTGGCTGCGGTCGTCATCGGTGCAGACCGTCTCCCAGAGGGGGGTCGAGGCGCTGAGGGGCCCCTGCTGGCGGCCGTCGAGGAAGCTGCCCCCGCTGCCGCCGGGGAACGACATCACGAAGTTCGCGATCTGGAGCGCGTCGGTGATCTCGTCCCACTGGGGGGATTGGCCGATGCCCCAGTCCTGCACGTATTCCGTGCAGTGCACGTAGGTCTCGCCGGACGGGACGTTGACGGGGCCGGCGTAGTCCGGGATCGCGGAGGACTCGGCGTCGTAGCGAGGTGACCACGAATAGTCGGAAAGCTGCGCGGAGCCGCAGCCCTGCTGCCAGCTCGCGCCCTCCGAGTTGAAGACCACGGGGTTGCCGGTGGGGCAGACCCCGTACTTGTCGCCGTCACCGCTGCTCATCAGGCTGTAGAAGGGAGGCGTATCGCTGGAATCGAGGTCGCAGACCTCCACCGGGTTGCCGACGGTGCTGCCACCGATCTCGGTGACCTGGACCAGCTGGACCGTGTAGCGCTCGAGGATCCCGCTCGCGTCGAATCCGAAGGTCGCGGTGACCCGGAAGGGACGGGTCGAGTCGATCGAGTACTGACTTCCCGGTCCGTACTCCTGGAGCCCGTCGGCGAAGCACCCGACGTCCTGCACCGGGTCGGCCCCGAAGGTCGCCCCGTCGCAGGTGGCGGTGAAGGGGCAGACCGGCAGGGCACCCACCCCGATCTTGAAGATCGTCCCGCTGGTGTCCCGACGGCCGTGGGCCCCGTAGCCGTTGTGGAGGGTGGTGGAGAAGCCGTAGAGGTTGGCCTCCATCAGGTCGATCTCGTAGCTGTTGCCCTCGTCGCAGTCGGTCCCGCCCCACTTGACGAGGCCGTCCGCGAGGTCGTCGTCGTTCACCAGCGGCCTGAAGCCCTCGCTGTTGCAGTCCGTGCAGGTCCCCACCGCGTCCTGGTAGTAGGGATCGCTGACGCAGCGCTGCTCGTTCGAACGGGTCCCGTCCGCGCTGGTCAGGTACACCGCCCAGAGGCAGCCGCAGGTCCCGGTTCCCGAGGAACCGGTGGAGGCGTAGATGTCGCCGAAGTCCACGTCGAAGCTGATCACCGTCTGGTCGTTCCGGGCGATCGTCCCGGAGGGCGTGAGGTCGAACTGGTTGTAGTAGAACCCCTGGCTCAGGTCGGCCTCGTCGTCGCCGGGCACGTTGGCGGGGTTGCCGAGGTAGGCGCGACTGTTGAAGGCCAGGCTGGCGGTCCCGCTGCCGTCGAGGTTGACGGGGTTGCCGGTGGACAGGCCGTAGGCCTGGAGCAGGGGAAAGCTGGAGGTCGTACCGCCCTCGGTCACCGCAAGGTCCCCCCGATTCGCCTTGAGGGTGTCGCTGGACGCGTGGACGGCGAGGGTCGTGCACCCCAGCAGCAGCGTGCCGCCGAGGAGGCAGGAAACGGTCGAGGGGCGACTGGGCGTTCGAGGCATCATCGTTCTCCGGATCGAGTTGGGTGGACGCAAGGTCGTCTCAGAAAACGGATTATGACCGCTCGCCGCCCCCAAAGGGCGGTCATTCCGAAGATAGTGAAAAAAGATCCTCGGAGCTCAGCCCCCGCAGGGGCCCCAGCCCGCGAGCAGGATGCTCAGGTCCACGCCGTTGACCAGGTCGTCCCCGTCGAGGTCCGCGGACCCCGGCCCCCCCCACTGGCTGAGGAGGATCGCGAGGTCCCCACCCCCCACGCCCCCGTCGAGGTCGAGGTCCGCGGGGCAGGGCTCGGGGACCGGAGCGGGGTACTCGATGAGCAGGCTCCGACGGACGTTGAGGTCGGTGGTGTCGTCGAGGGTGTTCCGGGGCCCGCCCCCGAGTCCACCCGACTCCGCGACGAACCCGGCGGTGACCACGAGGTCCCCGACCAGCACGTCCATGTCGATCGCCCCGTTGCGACCGGCGAAGCCGAATCCCCAGTTCGTCGGATCGATCCCGGCGAGCTCCTCCACCCCCTGCGACTGGTAGACCACCTGGGGTGGCTCGAAGGGGAACGCAATCGAGACCGTCACCCCCAGGCCGGCACGCCAGTCGACGGTCATCGTCGGCATCGATTCCGGGCGACCGGCGGTCTGCTCGTCGGGGTAGGTCACGCCCTCGAAGCTCATGGGGGTGAAGGCGAAGGGCGTCCCGCCCCACCGACCGTCGATGCCGGCGCCTCCGCCCTCGGCGTAGCCGTTGATCCCGATCGAGAGCCCGGCTCCGTCCTGCTGGAACCCGAAGGTCCCGTACTCCCCGCCCTCCGGGCGGTTGCCACCGGCCTCCGAGAGGTCCCCCCAGAGGAAGCTGAACCCGTCACCGGGCCCCCCGTCGGCGTTCTTGAAGCTGAACCGGAAGGACGCGGAGAACGACTCGAGGGTCCGCTCGATCGGGGGCGAGTACCAGGTCCCCCAGGTCCCGGGGAAGCCGTCGGCGACCAGCTTCAACCGCGGGTTGCCGAAGACGTCCGCGTAGACCGCGCTGGAGAACAGGGTCCCGTCGGGCGTCCCCGCGAACGTTTCCGTGAAGCCCCCGGCCAGGTCCGGACTGGCGAGGTAGCTGCCGCGGTCCCCGGTCCCGTTCGGTTCGCCGGGGTACCAGTTGGAGCCGTCGAAGGCCTCGCCGCTCAGCCACTCCCAGCGCCCCTCCCGGAGGTAGAGGCCGACCCAGGGCCCGCCGTTGTAGAAGGTCTGGGTCCAGAGGGAGGCGAAGGCGGTCAGGTTCGAGAACACCCAGTCGGCCTCCCCGGGCTCGTCGAGGCAGACCAGGGTCCCGCCTCGGTTCTCCGCGTACGCCCTCGCGAACAGCCAGTCCACGCGTCGGTCGAGCAGGACCGCCTCGTAGGTCCGGCCGTTGCCGCCCTCCTCCACCGACCAGGTCGCCTCGTCCAGCGAGGGATCCTGGTCGAACTCGAGGAGCACGTAGGCGAACCGGTCCCGGGTGTCGTTCCAGGTCCCGTCGGGGTAGAGCATGCCCCAGTCCTCGAGCCCCAGGACGTCGTTCGGTTCGCCGGCGTCCCACCCCGTCCAGTCGAGGGGCTCGCCGGTGATCCACGACCAGCCGTCGCCGGGACCGTCGTCCCCGGACCTGACGAGCCCGAAGGCGGTGGAGCCGCCGTACAGCGAAGCCGGCATGTTCCGACGCACGAACTCGGTCTCCTCCGGGCTGGTGAGGGTGGCGGGGTACCCGCCGAAGCGTCCGGCGGCCAGCACCGCGTCGTCGAAGGACGTCGCCTCGCCGAGGGCGTAGAGGGCGTAGTGGTGCCCGTTGCCTCCCGAGGCGACCGGCCACTCCACCGAGAGTCCGGCGTAGGGTTCGTCGACGTCCCCCCAGGCGAGGTCGATCTCCCCGCTTCCGGACCCCGTGGTCCCCCCCACGCGGATCAGGTAGGTCTCGCCCTCGACGCCCTGGAAGCGGGCGATGGTGGTCCCGCCGGAGCAGGCGGTCTCGTCGTCGGAGCAGGTGATCAGCGAGCCGGAGCACTCCTCGTACACCGCGATCCGGGTGTCGAAGGCCGCGTGGTTGCAGGTCGAGACCACCAGGCCGTTGTCGATGAGCGCGGTGTGGCTGAACCAGACGTCGTCCACCAGGCTCAGCCCGGAGGTGCTGGTCGCGCATTCCCCGATCAGGGGCGGGCCGTCGGTGGAGCAGTGCTCGGTGGTGAAGGGGTGCCGCCCCAGCTCGAGCGGCCGGGCCTGGCTGCAGGAGTCGTTGGCGGGCGCGATCCCGCACAGCTCGACCGCACGGTTGACGCACCCCGCGTCCCAGGCCAGCTCGCAGCAGTAGAAGTCGGCCTCGCACACCGCGATGCAGCAGGCGAGGTCCTCGCATCCGGGGGCCCCCACCGAACCGCAGGCTCCCCCCCCGCCGCAGGCCGCGGGAGGCAGTTCCCGGTAGCCGCCGCCGAGGGTGGTGCCCTGCAGGTCGAGCTGGGTGTCCAGCTGGATCACGATGCCGGCGCCCACCTCGAGTTCGGTGCCAAGCCCGCCGAGGTCGATCTGGTCCACGAAGACGTCCCCGCCGCCCGTGTTGAATCGCGCCCCGAACCCGATCTCCGACACGATGTCGAGGGACCCGGACTCCGAGAAGAGCCCGGCGTCGACGTCGTAGTCCGCCTGGAGGCGCCAGGCGTTCGCGAACTGCGCGACGCCGTCGGTCCCCAGTCCCGCGGCGGCGGGCGGCACCAGGGTCGCCTGCACGTTCCGGAGCGTGAAGTCGGTCTCGATGCACCCCAGGAGCGAGTCGCAGAAGAAGCCGTACTGGAAGTCCGAGTCCTGCAGCTCGAACCGGAGTTCGGCGAGCTCCACCTGGTCGAAGGGCTCCTGCCCGGGACGGAAGATCGCGCGCCCACCCCCGGAGACCCCCACCGAACGCGACGCGGCCTGGGTGTCGGAATCGATCGCGGTGGTGAAGGTCACGGTGAGGGTGACCCCGGCGACGGACCCGGGATCGACCGCCAGCACGCTCTCGACGTCCGCCGGGGCGACCGCGGCCGGGAGACCGGCCAGGAGCAGCGGGATCGCGAGGCGGGTGGGTGGGTACGGGCGCACGGGAGCCTTTCGTGCTGGTGACCGCGGGATCGACGGAACCTCATCATCCCCTGCACCACGACGCCCCTCAAGCAGCCGGTCGGCAAAAGCGATGGATTGATCGGTTATGCACGCGGTCCACCACCGGTGCCGCCGGGGATCGACCCCTTGCGGCGGCTGGAGACGGGATCTAGTCTTGGTCCGGGCATGGCGAACGATGCGCCGGCGCGAGATCGACCAAGCGAACAGGAGTCCGTCCCAAGGTGACCGAGGAACCGTACACGATCGAGGTCTGCAGCATGGACGATCCCGTCCGGCGAGCGGAGCTGGTCGGCCTGGTCGCGGAGTGGGCGGTGGCGAGCGACGTCGAGGTCCCCCACGACCACCAGGAACGCCTGCATGCCCTGCTGCAGTCCCACCCCACGGTGCTGGCGATGATGCCGCTGGACGGGTCCGGCACCGCCTTCGGGTTCGCGCTGTGCCAGTACTCGATCACCAGCTTCCACGGGAGGCGGTCCCTCAACGTCCACGACATCTACGTGCGGGAACCCTGGCGGGGTCGGGGCGTGGGCCATGCGATGCTGCACGCCCTTGAACGGATCGCCCGCGAGGGGGACTGCGCGAAGCTCACGCTCGAGGTCGACCGGGAGAACACCGGCGCTCGACGCCTGTACGAGGAACTCGGCTTCGGGGACGGGGTCCGGGGATCGGACGGTGGGGGCACCTGGTTCTGGCGGAAGCTCCTCGACTAGCCGAAGAGGCCCCCCGGGGCGTTGGGCATCGCCGGTCGCAGGGGATCCACGAACACGACGAATCCCAGCCTGAGCACCACCAGGAAGAGCGCCGACTGCAGGAGGACGAGCAGCAGGAATCCCAGCAGCCACCATCCGGGCGAAGGCCGCCGGGCGCCGGGCGGATCGGGGCGCCGCGCGCCACGACGGCGCACGAGTCGCCAGCCGATGGCGCGGGCGTAGTAGCCGGAGAGGAACAGGATGCCCGCGAACCCGGGGATCGTCAGCAGGTACGAGGCCTCGAAGGTCCTCGCCCCCACCACCGCGCCGCGGGCGGTGAGCAGCGGCAGCACCGAGAACACCATGGGGAGCACCACCAGGATGATCAGCCAGGTGGACCGGGTGATCAGGAGGCTCGAGGCGTGCCGGTCGATCCAGCCGTCCCAGCGCAGCCCGCATTCACTGCACTGGTCCTGCCCGGGGCGCAGGACCGGGTGCCCGCAGTCGGGGCAGGGCCGGAGGCCGCCCCGTGATCCCTGGGTCCCGGTCACTCGAGGTCCCTGATCGAGACGTCCCGGACGTCGATGGGATGGCTCTCCCCCTGCAGGGCGATCCAGCCCCGCTCGATGAGCAGCCCGTCGTCCCTGACCAGCGGCTCCGCGGTGGGATCGCGGGGGTCCAGCTGGGGTGCGCGGTACTCGAGGACCTTGGTCCCGTTCACGTAGTGCCGGATGACGCCGCTGCCGTCCACCTCGAACTCGGCGGTGACCCAGTCGTCGCCGTGGCAGGTGGGCGAGCTCGACTCGATGCAGTGGCGTCGGTCGAGCTCGTCGTCGATCACCACGTTGGTCCCCGGGGTGCAGAGGTTGCCGGTGGGTCGCCGGGCGGTGCCGTCCCCCCCGAGGAACTGTCCCTCGATGGAGACCGGGAAGGCCTGGTCCACCCCCATGGTCCTCGGGTCCTGGCAGTGGAGCATCACCCCGCTGTTGCGCCACGCCCAGCCCGGCCCGCCCGGGCACTGCTCGCCGTGGAACCGGTAGACGACCCGGAGCCGGTACCGATCCTGCGGCTGGTCGTGGAACAGGTGGCAGAAGCGACCGTCGAAGGCGTCACCGTAGCCCGAGTAGTCGAAGCGGATCATCCCGTCCTCGACCCGGACCGTGCCCAGCGGATCGTCGCCGAGCGGGTGTCCGGTGATCTTGGGGGTCCAACCCTCGAGGTCCCGGCCGTTGAAGAGCGGACGCCACCCCTCGACCTCCTCGGTGCCGGGGCCCGCCGGGGACGCCGCATCCGCGGGAGGATCGGGCCGTGCACCCGGGGCGGTGGGCGTCGAGGGGTCCTGGACCGCTCCCAGCAGCCCCCCGGCGAGGACCAGCAGGGCGAGCCTGCCGCAGGCGGATGTGGCGGGGTACGGGGACATGGCGATCGTTGTCGGATGCTAGCAGGGTCACGTACACTGTGGGGCCCCGCGCTGGTGCGGTGCTCACCCAGGAGTCAGAGAAGCGATGTCCAAGACCAACCCGTCCAATCCCACGATCATCTACACCCACACCGACGAGGCCCCCGCACTGGCGACCTACTCCTTCCTGCCGATCATCAGGGCCTTCACGGCGGGCACGGGCATCGAGGTCGAGACCCGGGACATCTCGCTCTCCGGTCGGATCATCGCGAACTTCCCGGATCACCTCGAGGATTCCCAGCGGATCGACGACGCCCTCGCCGAACTCGGCCGCATGGCCCGGACCCCGGAGGCGAACATCATCAAGCTCCCGAACATCAGTGCCTCCGTGCCGCAGCTCAAGGACGCGATCCGCGAGCTCCAGGAGCACGGCTACCGGGTCCCGGACTACCCGGAAGAACCGAAGGACGACGCCGAGCGGGAGCTGAAGCGGCGGTACGACGCGGTCAAGGGCAGCGCGGTGAACCCCGTCCTGCGAGAGGGCAACTCCGATCGACGCGCGCCCGAGGCGGTCAAGGCCTACGCCCGGGCGAACCCGCACCGGATGGGCGCGTGGACGCGGGACTCCCGCAGCCACGTGGCCTCGATGGACGACGGGGACTTCTTCGGCAACGAGCAGTCCACGACGATCGGCTCCCCCACCACCGTCCGCATCGAGCACGTGTCGACCGACGGTGCGGTCACCGTCCTGAAGGACGGACTCGAGCTGCAGGCGGGCGAGATCCTCGACTCCACCTTCATGAGCTGCCGGAAGCTCGCCGCGTTCCTCGAGGAGCAGATGAAGGAGGCGGCCCGGGACGGGATCCTCTTCTCCCTGCACATGAAGGCCACCATGATGAAGGTCTCGGACCCGATCATCTTCGGTCACGCGGTCCGCGCGTACTTCGCCCCGGTGTTCGAGAAGCACGCGACCACCTTCGAGCGGATCGGGGTCGACACCAGCAACGGTTTCGGTGACGTGCTGGCCAGGATCGCGGAACTCCCCGACGGGGAACGAGCGGAGATCGAGGCCGACATCGAGGAGGCCTACCGTCGCGGTCCGGATCTCGCCATGGTCGACTCGGACCGCGGGATCACCAACCTCCACGTCCCCAACGACGTGATCATCGACGCCTCGATGCCGGCCATGCTCCGGACCTCGGGACGGATGTGGAACAAGGACGGGGAGACCCAGGACACCAAGGCGGTGATCCCCGACCGAAGCTACTCCGGCGTCTACCAGGCGGTCTTCGACTCCTGCATCGAACACGGTGCGTTCGACCCGACCACCATGGGCAGCATCCCGAACGTGGGGCTCATGGCCCAGAAGGCGGAGGAGTACGGCTCGCACGACAAGACCTTCGAGGCCGGGTCCGCGGGCACCATGCGCATCGTCGACGCGTCCGGGGAGGTCCTGGCGAGCCACGAGGTGGAGGCCGGGGACATCTGGCGCGCCTGCCAGGTCAAGGACGGACCCATCCGCGACTGGATCAAGCTGGCGGTCGACCGGGCCAGGGCGACCGGCGCCCCGGCGGTCTTCTGGCTCAACCGGGACCGCCCGCACGACGCCCAGCTGATCGCGAAGGTCGAGCAGTACCTCGCGGACCACGACACCGACGGGCTGGAATTCCACGTCATGGCCCCGGCCGACGCGTGCCGGTTCAGCCTCGAGCGCATCCGGCGGGGCGAGGACACCATCTCCGTGACCGGCAACGTCCTGCGCGACTACCTCACCGACCTGTTCCCGATCCTCGAGGTCGGGACCAGCGCCAAGATGCTCTCGATCGTCCCCCTGATGAACGGAGGGGGGCTCTTCGAGACCGGGGCCGGGGGCTCGGCGCCGAAGCACGTCCAGCAGTTCGAGAAGGAGAACCACCTGAGGTGGGACTCCCTGGGCGAGTTCCTCGCGCTGGCCGCGAGCTTCGAGCACCTCGCCGAGCGGTTCGACAACGACGCGGCACGGGTGCTGTCCGGGACCCTCAACGAGGCGACCACCCAGTACCTGCTCCAGAACAAGGCACCGTCGCGGAAGTGCGGGGAGCCCGACAACCGGACCACCCACTTCCACCTCGCGCTGTTCTGGGCCCGGGCCCTCGCGGCGCAGGACGCGGACCCCGGACTCGCGGCTCGCTTCAAGCCCATCGCGGACGCCCTCGGGGAACGCGCGGAGGAGATCGTGGAGGCGCTCAACGCGGTGCAGGGACCATCGATGGACGTCGGGGGGTACTTCCAGCCGGACCCCGCGCGCGCGGCGGAGGCGATGCGACCGTGCGCCGCGCTCAACTCGATCATCGAGGGAATCACCGAGCCCACCCACTCCTGAACATCGGACGGCGAACGGACCCGCGGTCTCGATCAATCCGCCCCTCCACCCGGGGATGGTGGTCGGTGGCACCGTGCCCGCCGACAGCCTCGTGACGGCGCCCGCGGGGACCCGATATGATCCAATTCGTCGAGGAACCCAGGGGGTCACCGCATGAGCCAGGTCCAAACCGTCAAGCGCAGGATCGGACCGGTCGGCCTGCTCTTCGTCGGCGTCGGATCGATCATCGGGAGCGGATGGCTCTTCGCCGCGCTCTACGCCGCCCAGTCCGCCGGCCCGTCCGCGGTGGTGAGCTGGTTCCTCGCCGCGGGCATGCTCGGGGTCATCGCCCTGGTGTTCTCCGAACTGGGAGCGGCCCTGCCCCTCCCCGGCGGCTTCGCGAGGTACCCGCACGTGACCTACGGGGGGCTGACCAGCTTCGTGGCCAGCTGGCTGTGCTGGCTGGCCTACGTGGTGGTGCCCACGGTCGAGACGATCGCGATCCTCGAGTACCTCGGCAATGAACTCCCGTGGTTGATCCAGACCGAGGGGGACAACCGCTCGCTGTCCCTGCCGGGATCCGTGGTCGCGGCGGGGCTGCTGCTGGTCATGCTGGTGATCAACCTGCTGGGGGTGAACTGGGTGGCCCACTCGAACAACCTCATCACCTCGTGGAAGGTCCTGGTGCCGACCATGACCGGGGTGGTGCTCCTGGGGGTGGGGTTCCAGCCGGAGAACTTCACGAAGTTCGGGCTGGCCCCGGAGGGGCTCTCCGGGATCTTCGAGGCGCTGGCCGCGGGCGGCGTCGTGTTCTCGCTGCTCGGCTACCGGACGATCGTCGAACTCGCGGGGGAGGCCCGACGACCCCAGCGCGACGTGCCGATCGCGATCTTCGGCTCGTTGTTCGCCTGCACCACGATCTTCGTCCTCGTCCAGGTGGCCTTCATCGGGGTGATCCCCGCGAGCGAGCTCGCGGACGGCTGGCGCGGGGTGGTGCTCGAGGGGGCGTCCGGTCCGTTCGCGGCCTTCGCGCTGGTCCTGGGACTGGGCTGGCTCGCGACCATCCTGTACATCGACGCCACCGTCTCCCCGTTCGGGAGCGCGCTGATCTTCACCAGCAGTGCGGGACGACTGGTCCTCGCGATGGGCAACAACCGCAACATCCCCGGCTTCTTCCGGCGGCTGACCCGCAACGGGATCCCCGCCCGGGCCCTGCTGGTCAACCTGGTGGTCGGGATGCTGCTGCTGGCCCCCCTTCCGGGCTGGAACCAGC
>MDTG01040403.1_pt1 | contig 13012 bp, 17 predicted proteins | sample 811421 | NCBI WGS metagenome assembly MDTG01 (sample SAMN05326645, study PRJNA326480) | marine metagenome | isolation source: seawater | place: Pacific Ocean: South East | collected 2011
TTAATTCTGATGTTGGCGGTAATATCTTATTTGCACGATTGTTTGGATTAGCAGACGATTATAAGAACGGCAATTTAGATGTAATTGAAAAGATAGAACCAACAATTAATGAACATATTGAAAAAAGAGAATCTGGTTATGGATACTCTGTTACGGTGGAGTAGATTTGGACGGCGATTTAAATATGAAAAAAATTAATCACATTTGCTTATGACTCTTAGACCATTCCATTTAGCAATTCCAGTAGACAATATTGAAGTAGCAAAAGAGTTCTATGGTTTAAAGCTAGGATTTAGTGAAGGCAGATCTGATGATCACTGGGTTGATTTTAATTTCTTTGGACATCAGTTAGTTTGCCATATAGGAGAACCGAATACTTTTTCTAATGAAGTTGATGGCAAAGATGTACCTATACCTCATTTTGGCATTGTGCTTGGCTGGGAAGATTTTGATATATTTTCTAAAAAAATAAAATCAAATAATATTGATTTTATTATAGATCCATACCTAAGATTTGAGGGGTTGCCTGGTGAACAGAAAACAATGTTTTTTAAGGATCCTTTTGGCAATGCGCTAGAATTTAAATCCTTCAAAGATGATGATGATATTTTTAAAAAATCAATTTAGTTAATTAATAAATAATGGAAATAAACTGGGTAGCAATTGGTTGGATTATAGACATGTTTTTAAATGGACTTGTGTGGCTAATCATCGCAGTATTTTCTTTGACATTAATAGATATGACTGACACATGGACAAGAAAAGCTATTAAATTGATGGATAAGACCGATAAATGGATAAGAAAATTAATAGATAACTTATTTGAATGGATTCAAAAAAAGAATCTTAAAATAATATCTAGTATTATATTGTTAATTATCTTTGGTATTCTTGCTCAACTAGGAATAATACCTAAGCTGATAACTTAATATAATAATTTCTTTATTTTTAAATTATAATTTTACATATATCGAGATTGTGAATTCAAATGATTGAGATTTTATTTTGGAGTTTAGTTGCAGTGACATGGGCATGTGTTGGAATGCATGTTATTAAAGAGTTTATAAGATTCAATAGGAGAAAAAATGATTGAACCAAATATGAAAAAACCAAGCCTATTCAGAAGAAGTGTAATGAAATTAGTAAGTGGCTGGAGAAGAGTAATGGACGTTAGATATAATCCACTACGGTATATACCTGACCCAAGCTTACAAACTTACTTTATGTTAGTGTTGTTCACCATATGGAGTGCGTTCTTTGGGTTTTTGGCAGCAAACTATCTAGGATGGTTTGGATATAATACTATTGCAAGCATCATTATACATATTAGTATTTTGTTACCACTTGCATTTACCAATGCAATCTTTGTTGATGCAGAAAGAGATGGTGCAAACTGGTTAAAAGAATGGAAAGAAGAACAATCAAGATATAAGTTAGTTGTCAACAGGCTGAAAACTAAAAACTTGGTAATATGGAATCCAAATAAAGAGTCATAGTTACGAGCCCAGCCATTAACAGTTGTGTAATCTAGAACAAAGAATTGTTCTTAAAACAGATTGAATTCGAATGAATATGAAAGAAAAGCATAAAAATATTTTAGTTACTATATCTTTGTTTTTTTTATTTGGTTTTTCAACAACCTTATCTCTAAATGCTGATCAACAAGTTCAAATAATTACCCTCAAACAAACTGAGGACTTTAATTGCAAAGAAGTTGCACCAATAGATGCATTCGGAAAAAAATCAATGACAACTAATGCAGATAGAAGAAATGCAATAATTGATTTTAAAAACAAAGTAAATGGAAAGGGAGCAAATGCAGGAGTGATATCAAATCAACTAAAATCTAAAGCAGGAGTAAAAATAAGTGGTTATGCATTGGATTGTGAGAATTTAGAATGAAAATACTTCAGATAACTTTATTACTCATACCTTTATTTGTAATTTCTGATGAAGTCTTAGATATAAATGAAATTTCATATGGCAATGACGAAAAACAAAGAATTGATTTTTATCAAGGCTCCTCAGATAAAGTTTTAGTTTGGATTCATGGAGGCGGATGGTTGTTTGGTGATAAAAGAGCTGAGAGGTGGATAAAAAGGTTCCAAAATCATTTTACTGATCATCAAGATTTTAATGTTTACATGATTGGTTACAGGATAGGCGAGTTAACAGCTCCAAATGCAGTTGACGATGTAATTTGCGCTTATAAAAAAATTATTCGCGATGCATCACTAAGAAATCTTTCGACTGAGGATATTGTTGTAGCCGGCGCAAGCGCTGGCGGACATCTAGCATTAATGGTTGGCCTATCTTCGAACTATAACAACAAAGAATGCGCAGGAGAAATTCCACCAAAAGCCATAATAAACATTTTTGGTATAACAGAAATTAAGCAAACTTCAGAATTTTTAGATAAAACAAAATTCTTTGATGCTTCAAATTATGTAAAAGGATGGATTGGGTCTGATGCAAACATTGACCAAGTTACTAAAACACTTTCACCAATAAACATATTAGATGGAATTAATCTAAATGTTCTAACAATTCATGGTACAAGTGATAAGTGGGTGCCATATGAGCAAGCAGTGCTTCTTGATCAGAAACTAAGAGACCAACACCAACTTTTAACAATTGACGGAGGCGGGCACTATTATTTTTCAGATGAGGAAGATGAATTGATAAGACAAACAATTTCTTCTTTTCTAGAAAAAAACTATCAAAATAAATGAGAACCTAGTTGACAATAGGATGTTAGAATTTATATGAGATAGATTATTTTTTATTAACTATGAATAACAAAATCCCACCACCGATAGTCACACTAACTTTTGGATTATTTATATACTTTTCAAAATCTTTTTTTCCTGAATTTAATAATGATTTATTGGGTATTGCAAGCGGCTTATCTTTGATTATTGGGATAGGAGTTCTGATTTCAGCTGTAGCATCCTTTAGAAAACAAAAGACAACAGTTAATCCATTAGATATAGAAAAAGCATCATCGTTAGTAATTTCTGGAGTTTTTAAGTATTCCAGAAATCCAATGTATTTGGGTATGGTCTTTATATTGTTTTCAATAACTCTCAAGTTTAATTTAATAGGAGGAATAATCTTAACTTTACTTTTTGCTTTATTTATAACAAAGTTTCAAATTATTCCTGAGGAAGTTGTAATGAAAAAGCTTTTTAAAGAAGGGTTTGATTCATATAAGAAAAAAACTAGAAGGTGGCTATAGAATGAGTTATCAAGCTCACTTATTTTTTGCTTTAACCATAGGTTTTATAGGATCGCTTATAAGTATTTCTCTTTATAAAATGAATAAAGGAAGGCAGGCACAGATCTTCGTTTTCTTAACATTGGCTATGATGGCCTTTTGGATGTACGTTGCAACCAGATATCTTTTATAAAAGAACTGTATGAAACCATAAAGAAGATATGAATGTTTATATAGTTTTATTTGCTGCAATTTTATTTGAGGTAATAGGGACGATGCTCTTACCAGTATCTCAAAACTTTACAAAAATAATGCCAACAGCAGTTTTATTAATTTCTTATGGACTTTCTTTTTATATGCTGGCAATTGTTTCTCAAAAACTTCCCCTATCATTAGTCTATGCCTCATGGTCAGGAATAGGTATCTTTTCTATAGCAATTTTGAGTTATGTTTTTTATAAGCAGTCTCTGAATTGGCAAACAGTTTTGGGGTTATTCTTAGTGGTAATTGGGGTAACAATCGTGAACATATATAAATCATAAAGCCTTGGCCTTATGAAAATCCATAAATTAAATGCAACTGAAGTTGCTCAAGAAAGATTAGATGATTTTATAAAAAATGATCTAAAAAATTATGCAAAATTAAGAAATTATGACTATGGACCCAATAAGAGGAATAACGTTTCTAACTTGTCGCAGTATATTTCACATAGAGTCATTAACGAATATTTTGTTATCAAGCAAGTTTTAAAAAGTTATAGCTTAGATAAGTCTGAAAAGTATATTCAAGAGATATTTTGGAGGATATATTGGAAGGGCTGGCTGGAACATCACCCTATGGTCTGGAATGATTTTACAAATTATGAATTTACTAATGAAGATCAAAATCTTATTAACGCAAAGGAGGGCAAAACTAATATCACTTGTTTTAATTCATGGGTTAAAGAACTAAAAGAGTTTAATTATCTTCACAATCACTCAAGAATGTGGTTCGCAAGTATTTGGATTTTTACTCTTGGATTGCCATGGCAAGAGGGAGCAAAATTTTTTTTAGAGCATTTGAGAGATGGGGATGCAGCCTCTAATACTCTTGGTTGGAGATGGGTTGCTGGACTTCAAACCAAAGGTAAAAATTATTTGGCTAAATCATGGAATATTAATAAGTTTACCAATGAAAGATTTAATGATAAGAATTTAAATGAAGATGCTGACCCCCTATTCGAAAAAAATCATTATGAGGCTAAAAATTTAAACTTTTTAAATAATTCAAAAAAGATCTATGACAACTTATTAATATTTGATAACGAACTCTCTTTATTAACAAATAAAAAAATATTTAAAGACTATGAGAATATTTTTATTGTTACCCTTGAAAATAAAAATAGAAAAATACCCCTCTCTCCAAATGTTATAGATTTTAAAGAAGAATTAATTGTTTCTTATAAAGGCAACACTAATGATTTCAAAATTGTTTCAAGTCAGAATTTAATTAAAAAAGAAATAGCGATTGAAAAATATGATGTTGTTTATCCATGCATTGGAGAAAATCTTGATTTTCTTAACAGTTTTAAAGACACAAAAAAGGTTGAGTTAAATATTAGAGCAAGAAAGCAAGACTCATATGCATGGCAATATACAAAAAAGGGGTTTTTCTATCTTAAAAATAATATAAATAATGTTATAGATTATATTGCTAAATAGCATAATCGATTAAAGCTTTGTATTGTTTATTATAAAATTATTTGAATGTTTAAATATTAGCTCCTTTCTTTCATCTGATAGTCTGTCTAATATTCTGATTTGAAACGATAGTCTTGGGTTGGATGAATAAAATTTACGATGCTTTTCAATAAAACTCCAATAAAGACCATCAATAACATGACACCATTCCCCTTTTTTATAATTACTCATCTTGAGCATATAATTTGAAGCACAAGTGTATGGTTTTGTAGACATTAATCCACCATCAGCAAAAGTTGCCATTCCAAAAACATTTGGTACCATCACCCAATCAGATGAGTCTATATACATTTCCATAAACCATTTAAAGATTTCTCGAGGGCGTATTTCACATAAATTCATAATATTACTAATGATCATTAATCTGGGTATGTGATGGTTATATCCATATTCAATCGCTCCATTAATGCAATCATCTAGAGGCTCAATTCCAGTATTACCCTCATACCAGCTATTCGAAAGTTTTCTTTTATGCCTCCAGAGGTTTTGCTTTATTTGAAATTCGCCCTTTTCTTGATAAATTCCTCTAATAAATTCTCTCCATCCTAATAATTGTCTAATAAATCCTTCTAATGAATTCAATGGTATTTTTTTTCTTTTTGATTTATTTATTACACATTCGATTACAAATTCTGGAGTCAATAACCCAATATTAAGAAGGGGGCTAAGAAAACTATGAAATAAAAAGTTTTCTCCTTTCATCATGGCATCCTCATATGTTCCAAAATTATGTAATCTTCTTTCAATAAAATTTTCAAGATGAATAATTGCATCGGATCTTTTTACAGGAAACCATGGATTATCTAAATTGCCAGGGTGATTCTTAAAATTACTATTAATTAATTCACAAACTTTATTATGATATTTAGAATTTTTAAAAGTTAATCTTTGTGGCAAGTCTAAACCCTTTGGTATTTTTTTTCGATTTTCTTCATCAAAAGACCATTTACCTCCTTCTGGCCCGCCATCCTTATTTATAAGTATATTGAATTTTTTTCTTCCTTTTTGATAAAAAGATGCCATTCTAAAGCTTTCTTTATTTGTATTAAGTTTTGCAAACTCATCTCGAGAAAAAAGAAACATTGGTGACTGATGTATGTCAAAATCTATCTGGTTTTTTTTAAGGGAGCAAATAAAATCTTTTTCAAAATCCTTATCTTCTATTTCAAAAAAGCCAATTTTCTTAATACCAGCTTTATTTAAATAGCTAATTAGAAATTCTGTATAAGATCCCCTATCTTTTCTTTCTTCAAGCTGTGTATAAGATATATCAAAACCTTGTTCCTTAATTTCATCACGATATTCTCGCATAGCAGTTAAGTATAGGTATATTTTTAGTTTGTGATGCTTTTGAAAAGTACAAAGACCATAATCTTCTAACATGAAGATATTTTTATAACCAGTCTTAGTTAAATACTTAGGATCAAATAACTGATTGCCTAATATTACAAATAATTTGTTATTCATTAATAAATTTTAAAAGTGATTGGAAGCTAAAACTCTATTATTATAATACTTATAGTAAGAAATATGATTAATTCCATAGACCATTTAATAATTGTTGTAAAAGATTTAAATACAGCAGCAAAAAATTATCAAAAAGTTCTTGGTATTGATCCGGTTTGGAAAGGTGAGCATAAAGAATTAGGAACTGCCAATGTGTTATTTAATTTTAAGAATACATATCTTGAGTTGTTATCATCAAAAGGCGAAGGACTCGGCTCTTCCCTAGTAAATGATAAATTAAATAAAAGCGGCGAGGGTTTGGCAGGCATAGTTTTTGGAACAGAAGACATCAATAAGACTAGAAACCTATTAATAGAAAAAGGCTTTAAAATTGATATACCTTCTGAAGGTGAAGGCATAAACTCTTCCAACCAAGCAATAAGAAAATGGAAAAATCTTTTTTTGCCATCAGAGCTTACTCGAGGAATTTTTTCTTTCATTATTGAGCACACCCATGGCGAACTTCCATCGACAGACCCTTGTTCAGATGCAGCTTTAAATAAATTAGATCATGTGGTTATTAATACAAATGACTCAGATGGATTTATAGATATCTATAAAGATGTTTTTGGTACAAGGCTAGCTCTGGATAAAGTTATAGAACATTGGAATAGTAGGATATTATTTTTTAGGACAAATAAGACAACAATAGAGGTAATTGAAAAAAAAGATGACAAACAAACATTTGATAGTTTATGGGGCCTGGCCTGGGAAGTAGAATCAATAGATAAAGCTCATAAAAGACTCGTAAAAGAAGGAGTTGAAGTAACTGATATCAAAAGCGGCCTAAAAGAGAATACTTTAGTCGCTACTATCAAATCTCATACCAACAATGTGCCAACTTTATTAATAGAGCATACTTTATGAGGCTATATATAGGGATCCCTTTAGCAATTATAGCTATCTCTGTTGGATCACCGCTTTTAGCTATCTTAATAGGAATGGGGTTTGCATTAATCTTCAAAATTCCAGATAACTTTATTAATAAATCACTAGCAACAAAATTTTTGCAATTAGGAATAGTAATTTTAGGATTAACTATATCCGCATCTAGTGCCCTTGAATTAACTATTATTTATTTTCCATATATTTCAATCTTTGTATTAGTTGTCTTTTTATTTGGAGTATTATTGGGAAATTTTTTTAGTATAAGAAAAAGAATTGTTATTTTAATAGCTTCTGGAACAGCAATTTGTGGCGCAACAGCAATGGCAGCAATCTCTCCATTAATAAAAGCAAAACCAAAAGATTTATTAGTCTGCATGGCAATAATTTTTTCATTTAATGCTTTAGCAATAGCTTTATTTCCAATAATTGGAAGCAATATAGGTATGATCGATGAGAGTTTTGGTGCATGGGTTGCTATGGCAATTCATGATACAAGCTCAGTTGTAGGAGCCTCAATGGCTTATGGAGGGAGCGCCTTAGAAACTGCCACAACTTTAAAGTTGGGAAGAACCATTTGGCTAATACCATTAATTATTGTGCTTGGGGTTTTTTATAAAGACAAAGATAATCCAAAAGCTCAATTCCCAATATTTGTAGCTATATTTGTTTTAGCAATTTTATTGGGCAAATTATTAGACTTTCAGGAACAAACTTTATTAATCTTAAGTTCGATAAGTCAAATATTTTTAGTTGCAGCGCTTTTTTGTATAGGAGCCCAGATAAGCATAGAAGCAATTAAGGACGTAGAGCTAAAAACATTTTCTTATGCTTTTGTTTTGTGGATATTTGCACTAATATTTTCTTATTTATTAATAAACTTTTTCTAACACTTTGGGAGAGCATATGTTTAGTCATGTAATGGTAGGAACTAACGATATCGAAGAGTCTAAGATATTTTATGATAAGTTATTTGAAGTGCTTGGCGCACGACCAGGAAAAATGTATCCAAGCAGAACGGGACAAAAAAGATATTTTTATAACCACCAAGGGACAAGCTTTGCTATAACAGAGCCAATTGATGGCAACAAAGCAACTGTTGCAAATGGAGCAACCATTGGGTTTAATTTAGAAAGTATAGAACAGGGTGATCAATGGCATAAAGTTGGAATCGAAAATGGAGGAACCTCGATTGAAGAGGCTCCAGGCATTCGTGATTATGATAAATTTAGTATGTACTTGGCGTATTTAAGAGATCCAACCGGGCATAAACTATGTGGGTTGCTTAGGATTAAATAAATTTTATTTATTCTTCAAGCAAATAAACCAACAAAGGGCCAAATCTTTCACCAAAAAAATTAGTCTCATGCCCATGATCTAAAAAAACCTTACTTTTAAAATCGATATCGTTGCCTTTGAATATTTTATTTATATCTTCTTGAGGAGCTCCATAAAGAGAGTCTAGGCCAACAGTTCCATGATCAAAATAAATCCTTTTATTTTTTAATTTAAGTATATTGCTATCAACATATTTTCTTATAGCCTCTGTAGTCTCTACATCACCTGTTATTTTTCTTCTTATTGGAAGAAGAAAATATTCAGATGGCTTTATCCCAACCCAGTGGGTAGAAATACAACCAGCAAACCCAAAGTAATCTGGATATTCAAGTACTGTATTTAAAGCTGATAAGCCGCCCATGCTTGCACCAATAATACCTAGGTTAGATTGATCTAATTTCATATTAAATTTTTCTTCTAAATATGGAATAACTGTATTTATTAAAAAATGAGGATAGTTCAACTCTTTTTTATCTATGAGATAGGAATATGTATTTTTTTTCATGCCCTCATTAAAGAATCCTATAGCCTCATTTGGAAAATACTCCACATACCTTCTTGTCTCATCAATAATTTTTCCTTTTGATCTTTTAGCACTATCTAAAGCAATAATCACTATATTTAAACTTACCCCATCTTGATAAAGTTTTTTAAAACTATCATCTATGTTCCAGGCACCTCCGCTCCAAGAATCTTTTTCCTGGAATAGCTCTTCTCCATCATTCATGATGATAAATTTTGTGTTTTTATTAATTTCAATATCTGTCGGATAATATATTTGGACCTTTCTATTATGTTCACCATTGGCTATAAATACCTCTTCAATTGAACCAAAAGAAAGTTCAGCATTCAGAAAATTTATAGAAATAATTAATAAAAAAAGAAAATTTTTCATATTAGGGAGTTATTTTGATTATTGTGAATCATATATCATAGCCTCATACTCTTCTCTTAAAAGAAAATCATTATCTTTTACTTCAATATTATATAAAGAGAAATTATATTTATATTTATGATTCTCAATGGAGCAAGGTAAGCCTTCTTTGTTAATCGGTTCTTTATATCTCAAATATTTTGAAGCAGCGAAAGAAACTTTCTTAAAAAAAGGACATGTTTCAAAAACTATAGCCCCACTCTCATCTCTTGCTACAGCGCACTTAGATTCTTTAATTTTAGATTTTGAAATTCCACCATCCTCATCAATATTAAAGCTAACAATACTATAGCCCTGATAGTTTGCATTAGGCCAATCCGGTATTAGCATTTGTATCAATTTTGTTTTACATCCCTTTTCATCTTCAACAACCCCGGCGTTAACACCAAATGTTATACAGATAAAAAATGCCAGAAATAAATTTTTATAGTTTTTCATAATCATTCTGAAGTTAATTAAAAATATAGTTATAAAAGAAAGATGCCTAAATCAATCATTAAATAAAAATTAGCAAGAAAGCCAATAATAAAAGGAATGCTGCGTGGACTTGGATTTTTTTCAGTAGCAATTTTATAATACAAAATCATATGAGCAATTCTTGCAATAGCATATACCCATACAATAATTGAAAGTTTAAAAGCACTATATCCTGCAAATATAGCAATAAATGCTAATCCTAATATTGGAACAATATTTTCCATAGAGTTTTGAAAAGTTCTATGAGCCCTGAAAACGAATGATGATTGTCCAAGCTCTGGCTTTATAACTCCGGGAGTATATCCCCCTTTTTGGGCACGATGAACCCTTATTGCAACCATGGCCTGTAAAACAATTGTTACCAATATTAACCATAATCCTATTAAAGAAGAGTTATATATTTCTAACATGTTTTATCATCTAAAGTTTGCCTCGTACTAGTAATTATAGACATAATATACATATTGAGGTTCTAAAAACATAAAAAATTATATGACCGAGTTAACAGTAAATGAAGTATACGCAATTGGCGCTCCAATAGTTTTGGCTATGATTTTATTTGAAGTTTTATTTTCTAGCGCCCATAACAAGAATCTTTATAAGAAAGAAGATAGCTTATGCACAATAGGATTGCTAACTGGAAATATTCTTATGGTATTTGCATTAAAGGGAGCCACCCTTGCTCTTCATTTTTATTTATATCAATTTAAGTTATTTAATCTATCAGACTTAATGCCTCTATGGATGATATGGGCCATAACCTTTGTGATGATAGATTTTGTTTTTTACATATATCATCGAATTTCTCATAGGGTTAATTTCCTTTGGGCAATTCATATGAGCCATCATTCAAGTGAAGAAATGAATTTTGCAGTATCTTTTAGACAGGCCTGGTTTGGACCAATATCAAAAGTTCCATTTTTTATGGCCATGCCCTTATTAGGATTTGATCCAACTATAATTGCAGTTGCCGGAGTAATTAGCACTCTATGGGGTATAGTTGGCCATACTCAAGTAGTTGGCAAGCTGGGGCCGCTTGAATGGATTTTTAATACTCCTTCTCATCACAGGGTACATCATGGATCAAATAGTCAATATATTGATAAAAACTATGGCAATCTATTAATAATCTGGGACAGAATGTTTGGCACTTTTGAGCCAGAAGAAGAAGCTGTAAAATACGGCCTCGTAAACAATGTTAATACATTTAATCCGACAAAAATTACATTTATGGGCTGGCAACAAATATTTAAAGATGTCATGGGAGCAAAAAATATAAATGAAGTTATATACTTTTTACTTGGCCCACCAAAAACAAAACATAAATTATGAATAAAGTAGCAATAATTGGAGCAGGCCCTTCAGGAATTACAGCAATAAAGAATTTCTCAGATCTTGGTTTTGAGGTAACAGCATTCGAAAGGTGCAATGGGGTTGGAGGAAATTGGAGATTTAATGATCCATCGGGTCATTCAAGTGTTTTTGAAACAACCCATATCATCAGCTCGAAATATACTTCTTATTATGAGGATTATCCACTGCCTGATGATGCTGCTGATTATCCATCCCATGAAGATTTATTAAATTATTTTAATAGTTATACAGATCACTTTAATATCAGAGACTTAATTAAGTTTGGAACTGAAGTTCAACATTGTGAACAAATAGAAAAAGATAAGTGGGAAATTATTTGGAAAGATATTAGGACTGGTCAAAGTACAAAAGATCTATTTGATGCGTTAGTGGTATGTAATGGTCATCATCATGAGCCAAGATATCCTGAATATCCTGGAAAATTTACTGGTGAATTTATTCATTCGCATGATTTTAAATCAGCTAAACCTTTTAAAAACAAAAGAGTGCTTGTAATTGGAGGAGGAAATTCTGCGTGTGATGTTGCGGTTGAAACAGCCAGAGTTGCAAAATCAATCTCAATTAGTTGGAGACGAGGCTATTATCTAATTCCAAAATTTATGTATGGACTGCCAGCTGATTTATATGCAATTAAAAATAGCTGGGTACCTAGAATTTTTAGAGCTCCATTTATAAAATTCATGTTAGAAAGACTTCAAGGTAAAAATGAAGATATAGGCTTACAGAAGCCAACCCAGCCAATATTTGCAACTCACCCAACAGTAAATTCTGAGCTTTATTATGCAGTAAGACATGGGAAAATAAGTCCCCAAAAAGATATTAAAGAATTTAATAATAATAAAGTTACTTTTATTGATGGTCACGAAGAAGAGTTTGATGTGATCATAGCTTGTACCGGATTTAAAATAAAACATTCTTTTTTTGATAAAGATTTTATAAATTATGAAGAGGGCAAAGTCCCATTGCTACATAGAATGATTCCTGCAGATATTAAAAATATATATTTTATTGGATTATTTCAGCCTTTGGGTTGTATATGGCCAGGAGCAGAACTTCAATCAAAGCTTGCTGCGAGACACTTATTGGGACAGTGGAATCCCAAAAAGCCTATTAAAGATTTACTTGCCAAAGAAATGGCAAATCCAGATGTCCCTCAATTAGAGACTCCAAGACATACTATTACGGTTGATGACCCTGCCTTTAGAGCAAGACTTAAAAAAGAATTAAGAAGCTGTAAACCAGCATTGGAGGTATAAATGAAACTTCTTCTATTAACCATTATGACCTTTTCCTTTGCCATAAAAGCAGATGCAAGTTCATGTGAAAAAGCCAAACTTTATTTCGAATATCCAAGTAATGGGTTTATATCAGAAGGGTCGAAATTTAAGGTTATATTTGGATCAAAAAATATATCAATAAATCCAGCGGGGGTTATTGTAGATGATATTAAAGATTGTATGGTATCCGGACATCATCATCTAATAATTAATGATGAATATGATGTAAATAATTCAAAAGATATACCAATACCATATGGAAAAA
>MDTG01192864.1_pt1 | contig 13012 bp, 7 predicted proteins | sample 811421 | NCBI WGS metagenome assembly MDTG01 (sample SAMN05326645, study PRJNA326480) | marine metagenome | isolation source: seawater | place: Pacific Ocean: South East | collected 2011
AAGATCGTGGAGCGCTACAAGGCCGTTGAGGCGCAGTGTGACGCCGTCGTGATCGTGGGGAGCGACTACACGGACGTCGGGTCACCCGCGGAGCTCGGCTACAACGCCCGCATCGCGGCAAATCTCGGTGCCCCAGTCTTGCTCGTGATGAGCGGCCGAACCGGCGAAGCGGAAAAGCTCGGGTCGTCACCTGCGCGAACCCCCGAGGAGATTGGCCAGATCACCGCACTAGCACTGGCCGAGCTCGCCCACGGACGAGCGGGGCTCCTCGCGGTGATCGTCAACCGTGCGGATGCGGAGCGGATCGAAGACGTCGTCGGATCCGTGCGTGAGGTCATCGATCACGCCCGCGAGCCCGAGCACGTGGCATCCGACGGTGTCGTGCCGGTGTGGGCGATTCCCGAGGACACGTTCCTGGTGGCCCCCACGATGCGCGAGGTCATGGCGGCGATCGATGGAACCCTGATCAAAGGCGACGAGGAGTTGCTCTCGCGCGAGGTCCTCGGTGTCGTGATCGCGGGGATGTCGATGGTCAACGTGCTGCCGCGGCTGAGTGAGAGTTCCATCGTCATGATCCCAGCCGACCGCACCGAGGTGCTGCTGGCGACGCTGCTGGCGCACTCCTCGGGCACGTTCCCGTCGATTTCCGGCATCCTGCTCAACGGCCCGTTCCCCCTGCCCGAACAGATCGACAGGCTGATGGATGGCGTCTCCTCGAACCTGCCGATCATCGCAACCGATGAGGGTACCTTCGAGACCGCCGTCAAGGTCATCAATACGCGGGGACGCTTCGCCGCGGCATCCCAGCGGCGGTACGACACCGCGCTGTCGATGTTCGAGCAGTACGTCGACACCGCGATGCTGAGCAGATCGCTCGGCTTGGCGCGGTCGTCAGTCGTCACCCCACTCATGTTCGAATACCAGCTCGTGGAGCGGTCCCGCGCGGATCGGCGGCGGATCGTGCTTCCCGAGGGAAACGACGATCGCGTCATCCGGGCCGCCGCGACAGTCCTCGCGCGCGGCATCGCCGACCTCGTCATCCTCGGCGATGAGGGCGATATCCGCACGCGAGCGGCAGAGCTCGGCGTCGACCTGACAGCAGCGCAGATCATCAGCCCGTTCGACCCCCACTACGTCGAACAGTTCGCGCAGGAGTACGCGCGCCTGCGGGCCCACAAGGGGATCTCACTCGATCAGGCAGCCGACACCGTCACCGACGTGTCCTACTTCGGGACGCTGATGGTTCACCTGGGCCTGGCCGATGGCATGGTCTCGGGCGCTGCGCACACGACGGCGCACACGATCCGTCCGGCGTTCGAGATCATAAAGACCAAGCCGGGTGTCTCGGTGGTGTCGAGCGTCTTCCTCATGGCTCTGGCCGACCGCGTGCTCGTGTACGGCGATTGCGCCGTGATCCCTGATCCCACTTCTGAGCAACTCGCCGACATCGCGATCTCGTCTGCAGCGACAGCCGCGCAGTTCGGGATCGACCCCCGCGTCGCGATGCTGTCGTACTCGACGGGGGAGTCCGGGTCGGGGGCGGATGTCGAGAAGGTGCGCGCAGCCACCGCCTTGGTCCGCGACAGGGCGCCGGAACTGCTCGTCGAGGGCCCCATCCAGTACGACGCAGCGGCTGACGCGGCGGTTGCCGCCGCGAAGATGCCCGGTTCACAGGTCGCCGGTCGCGCAACAGTCTTCGTCTTCCCGGACCTCAACACCGGGAACAACACCTACAAGGCGGTCCAACGCTCGGCCGGAGCTGTCGCGATCGGGCCCGTCCTGCAGGGGCTCAACAAACCCATCAACGACCTGTCGCGGGGCGCGCTGGTCGACGACATCGTGAACACCATCGCGATCACCGCGATTCAGGCCCAAGCGGATGCCGACACCTCGGCTCCAGCATCCAGTGAGAAGGAAGGGACCACCGCATGAGTGTCGTCCTCGTCGTCAACAGCGGTTCGTCGTCATTCAAGTACCAGCTGATCGACATGGACAACGAAGCGGTGCTCGCCTCGGGCCTCGTGGAACGGATCGGGCAAGAGAACGGTCACGCGCGTCACACCGTCACCGCGGCGGAGTTCGCCCCGGATGAGCCGGCACCGACATTCGTGAGCGCGACCTCCGAGCGAGACCTGCCGATTCCCGACCACACCGCAGGCTTCCAGGTGATGCTCGATGCCTTCGCTGCGCACGGCCCCTCACTGCAGGCGAATCCGCCCGTCGCCGTTGGTCACCGCGTCGTGCACGGTGGGGCGCGCTTTTTCGAGCCGACGCTGGTGACTCCGCTGGTGCTCATCAACATCGAAGACCTGTCGGTACTCGCGCCCCTCCACAACCCAGGGGCGGTGCAGGGCATCCGTGCCGCACAGGAAGCGTTCGACACGATTCCTCACGTCGCGGTCTTCGACACCGCGTTCCATCAGACGCTCGCCCCCGCCGCCTACACGTATGCGATCGACACCGAACTCGCGCAGGAGCACCGCCTGCGCCGGTACGGCTTCCACGGCACCTCACACAAGTTCGTCAGCGAAGCCGCAGCGGCGTTCCTCGACCGGCCGCTGGGAGACCTGAAGCAGATCGTGTTCCACCTCGGAAACGGAGCCTCGGTCACCGCGATCGACGGTGGTCGTTCGGTCGACACGTCCATGGGGCTCACACCGCTGGAGGGACTTGTCATGGGCACCCGTTCGGGCGACGTCGACCCGGCCATCGTGTTCCAGCTTGCGCGACGCGCGGGGCTCTCGATCGACGACCTCGACGATCTGCTCAACAAGCGCTCGGGACTGCTCGGCCTGGCGGGGGCCTCCGACATGCGCGACATCGAACAGCGACGCGAGGACGGCGATGAGGCGGCGACGCTGGCCTTCGACGTCTACATCCATCGCCTGCGCACCTACGCCGGCGCGTATCTCGCGCAGCTGGGCGGCGTGGACGTCATCTCCTTCACCGCCGGCGTCGGCGAGAACTCGCCCATCATCCGTGCGGCGGCCCTCGAAACCCTCGGCTTTGCGGGAGTGGAGATCGACCCCGAACGCAACGAGCGGCGGGAGCGCGGCATCCGTCGTATCTCGACCGATGCGTCTGAGGTGAGCGTCCTGGTCGTACCGACCAATGAAGAACTCGAGATCGCTCGGCAAACTCTGGGCGTCGCGCAGGGCTGAGCGCCCGCAAACCAGCATTGCGGCAGGGTCGAACTACTACGCTGGCACCACGGCGTCAGCCGTACCCGACCTATTGCCGTGGCTCGTGCCAATGCTTTCGACATCGCCACCCGCCGGGAGGATTCCTGTGGCCGACGCTCTTCCCGATCTCACCGCCTACGATGCGGTGCTCTTCGATCTGGACGGGGTACTGACACCGACCGCCGAGGTGCACATGCACGCGTGGCAGTCGATGTTCCAGGAGCTCTTCGCGGCGTGGAACATCACGCCCGAGTACACCGAGCGTGACTACTTCGAGCACCTCGACGGCAAGAAGCGCTACGACGGCGTCGCGAGCCTGCTGTGGAGCCGTGATGTCGAAGTACCCTGGGGCGACCCGAGCGACTCGCCTGAGATCGACACCGTCTGCGGCATCGGCAACCGCAAGAACGCTGTCTTCGAGAGCGTGCTGCGAAGCGAAGGAATCGCGCCGTATCCGGGCTCGCTCGCGCTGCTGGACGTGCTGCGGGATGCCGGTACCCGGATCGCGGTGGTCTCGAGTTCCAAGAACGCCCGGGAAGTGCTCACTGCCGCCGGCATTATCGATCGCTTCGAGGTGATCATGGACGGCGTCATCGCCGAACGCGACGGGCTGGCCTCCAAGCCCGCCCCCGACGTGTTCGTCGAGGCTGCTGCGATGCTCGGTGTCGACCCGGCATCCAGCGCGGCCGTCGAAGATGCCCTGTCAGGGGTACGTTCCGCGGCTGCTGGCGGATTCGCGCTCGTGGTCGGCGTCGACCGTGGCGTCGGAGCCGAGGTGCTGCGCGACGCTGGCGCACACGTGGTGGTCTCCGATCTGGCCGAGTTCCTCGACGGCGACGGTGCCGGCATCCCTACCGCTGCTCTCGCACCCGAACCGGAGGAGTCCGCGTGATCGATCGTGATCGCTACCCCATCGACCCATGGCGGCTCGTCGAGACGAGCTACTCGCACGACGAGGTCGGGGTCTCCGAGACACTCTTCGCCGTCGGTAACGGCTACCTGGGCTTGCGGGGCAACAGCCCCGAGGGTCGCTTCGCGCACGAGCACGGCACCTTCATCAACGGCTTCCACGAAGTCTTCCCGATCCGGCATGCGGAGCAGGCGTATGGGTTCGCCGAGGTCGGCCAGACGATCATCAACGCCCCGGATGCCAAGATCATGCGGGTCTACGTCGACGACGAGCCGCTGTCACTCGACATCGCCGATGTGCGTGAGTACGAGCGTGTCCTCGATCTGCGCGACGGCGTCATGCGTCGGCGGATCCTGTGGGTGACACCGTCGGGCAAAGAGGTGCTGATCGAGGATGATCGGCTGGTGTCGTTCGAGGAGAAGCACCTTGCGATCCTTCGGCAGACCGTCACGGTCCTGAACGCCGATGCGCCGGTCACCATCAGCTGTCAGATCATCAACCGGCAAGACGGCGAGGACGTCTACGGCGGAACTCCCGTCGCACCCAAGAAGGCGGGATTCGATCCGCGCCGGGCCGAGCGGATCCACCAGCGCGTTCTGCAGCCACAGGAGTACTGGCAGGACGGCACGCGGTCGGCGCTGGCCTACAAGGCATCCGAATCCGAGATGACGATCGCGGTCGTGGCCGACCACATCATCACCACCGACAACGAGTACGACCCCCGCTGCCTGATCGAACCCGACATCGCCAAGAACGTCTTCCGCGTCCGGGCGAAGGCCGGCGTGCCGGTCACCGTCACCAAGCTCGTGAGCTACCACACCTCGCGCGGTGTGCCCGCTCGGGAACTGGTCGATCGGTGCCGCAGGACCCTTGATCGCGCGGAGGCCGAGGGCGTCGATACGTTCTTCACGCGCCAGCGCGAATGGCTGGATGCGTTCTGGGAGCGTTCGGACGTTCGGATCGGCGGCCATGACGATCTGCAGCAGGCGACCCGCTGGTGCCTCTTCCAGCTCGCCCAGGCTGCCGCGCGGGCCGATGGGCTCGGCGTCCCCGCGAAGGGTGTCTCGGGGTCGGGCTACTCGGGTCACTACTTTTGGGACACCGAGATCTACGTGCTGCCGTTCTTGGCTTATACGACCCCGCAGTGGGCGCGAAACGCACTGCGGATGCGGTACCTCATGCTTCCCGCCGCGCGTCGGCGCGCGCGTCAACTCAACGAGGCCGGGGTGCTCTTCCCGTGGCGCACGATCAACGGTGAGGAGGCCTCGGCCTATTACGCCGCTGGCACCGCTCAGTACCACATCAATGCCGACGTGAGTTTTGCCCTCGCGAAGTATGTGCGGGCGACGGGCGACACCGAGTTCCTCTATCGCGAAGGCGTCGATATCGCCGTCGAGACCGCCCGGATGTGGGCGAGCCTCGGGTTCTGGCGTGAGACGGAACTCGACTCCGAGCGGTCGTTCCACATCCACGGTGTGACGGGGCCCGACGAGTACACGACAGTCGTCAACGACAACCTCTTCACGAACGTCATGGCGCGCTTCAACCTGCGTTTCGCTGCCCACACGTTGCGCGACATGGCCCTGGACGCTCCCGAGGATTACCGCCTCATGGTGGATCGCCTGGGCCTGGGGGAGCACGAGGTCGAGGCGTGGGAGGCCGCGGCTGAGGCGATGAACATCCCGTTCAGCGATGCCTTCGGCATCCACCCCCAGGACGCCGTTTTCCTCGAAAAGGAAGTCTGGGACCTCGAGAACACATCGCCCGACCAGCGGCCGCTGCTGCTGCACTTCCACCCGCTGGTGATCTACCGGTACCAGGTGCTCAAGCAAGCCGACGTGGTGCTGGCGCTGTTCTTGCAGGGCAACCACTTCACCGCCGAAGAGAAGCTGGCCGACTTCGAGTACTACGACCCCCTGACGACGGGGGACTCGACGCTGTCGGCAGTCGTGCAGGCGATCCTCGCTGCCGAGGTCGGCTACCAGGACCTCGCCCTGAGGTACTTCCTCGACTCGATCTATGTCGATCTCGGCGACCTGCATCACAATGCCGCGGATGGCGTGCACGTCGCCTCGGCCGGCGGCGTCTGGACCGCGCTGGTCAGTGGATTCGGAGGTATGCGCGACCACTTCGGGGAGTTGAGCTTCGATCCGCGGCTGCCTGCCGACTGGCCGGAGCTCTCCTTCACGCTGCACTGGCAGGGCACGCGGCTGCAGGTGACGATCGCCCGCGACCGGATGTGGTTCGCGGCGGGGCCGGGGCAGAGCGTCTCGTTCTCGGTGCGGGGCGCTCAGTACGTCATCGACCCCGAGCAAGAGCTGATGATTCCGCTTGCCGATCAGGGTCCGGTGATTCCCGGCCGACCCTCGATTCGTCAGTTCGCGGATGTCACCCGCGACGACGGGTCGCTGCTGTCGGCATCCGTGCCGGTCGTCACGACCTCGATCCCGATCGTGGGGTCGCCGGAGACGTTCGAGAGCGTGCCGGATCAGCTGCCGCAGGCCGCTGACCCGATGTCGTGACCACGCCCTAGGCTGGACGAATGACCACCGCCCTGTACCGCCGGTATCGCCCCGAGGCGTTCGGCGAGATGATCGGGCAGAGTCAGGTCACCGAACCGCTCATGACCGCGCTGCGGGGCGACCGCGTCGGGCACGCCTACCTGTTCTCCGGGCCTCGCGGGTGCGGCAAGACGACCTCGGCGCGCATCCTCGCGCGGTGCCTGAACTGTGCCCAGGGACCGACCGACACCCCCTGCGGTACGTGCGAGAGCTGCATCGAGCTCGGACGCGGCGGCGGGGGATCCCTGGATGTCGTCGAGATCGACGCCGCCAGCCACAACGGTGTCGATGACGCACGCGATCTGCGGGAGCGCGCCGTCTTCGCACCCGCACGTGATCGGTTCAAGATCTTCATCCTCGACGAGGCGCACATGGTGACGCCGCAGGGATTCAACGCCCTGCTCAAACTCGTCGAAGAGCCTCCCGATCACGTGAAGTTCATCTTCGCCACGACCGAGCCTGAGAAAGTCATCGGCACGATCCGGTCGCGCACGCACCACTACCCGTTCCGACTCGTCCCGCCGGCGGCGATGCTCGAGTATGTGGGCTCGCTCTGCGAGAGCGAGGGCGTGGTCGTCGATCCCGGTGTGCTGCCCCTGGTCGTCCGCGCCGGCGGCGGGTCCCCGCGAGACACGCTGTCGCTGCTCGACCAACTCATCGCGGGCTCGGAAGGCGCCGTCACGTACGAACGCGCGGTCGCACTTCTCGGGTACACGCATGCCGAGCTTCTCGACGAGATCGTCGACGCGCTCGCGGCATCCGACGCCGGTGCCGTCTTCGCCGCCGTCGACCGGGTTGTACAGACCGGGCAAGACCCGCGCCGCTTCGTCGACGATCTTCTGGAACGGCTGCGCGACCTCATCGTCGTCGCCGCGACGGGGGACGGCGCCGCAGCAGTGCTACGCGGCGCATCCCCCGAAGACCTCCAGCGGATGTCGGCGCAAGCAGACCGGTTCGGCGCTCAACGGCTCTCGCGCACAGCGGATGTCGTTGTCGCCGCGCTCGACGAGATGACCGGTGCCACCTCACCGCGACTGCAGCTCGAGCTCATGTGCGCGCGCGTTCTGGCGCTGGCCGCCGCCGCTCCAGCTGCTTCCCCGGCCCCTGCGGCCGCTGCCCCGGCACCCGCTCCAGCTGCTTCCCCTGCCCCTGCGGCCGCTGCTGCCCCGGCGCCCGCCGCTGCTCCGGCCCCTGCTGCTCCCACTCCCTCGCCCGCGCCTACGGAAGCGAGCGTTTCGGAGACGAGCGTTGCGACAGTGCCTCCCGCGCCACTGACCGAGCCGGTGACGCTGGGCGTGGTTCGGGAGCAGTGGGCTGCGGTACTTGCCGCGCTGGAGGGCATCAGTCGCTCGTCATGGTTGCTGGTGTCTGTCGCGACAGTTGCCGATTTCTCGGGCGACGTGCTCACCCTCACGTTCGCGAACGCTTCCGACGTCGCCAAGTTCAAGCATCTTCTTGCCGGCGCAGGACCCAGCGAAGATCTTCGCACCGCGATCAAGCAGGTTCTTGGCATCCGGGTGAAGTACCTTGCCAAGCACGACCCCGCGGGCGGACCCTCGGACTCGTCAGGCCCCTCAGACGGCGGGCCTACTGGCGGGCCGGGCCCGGGCGAGGCGCCCCGGACGCCGCAGCCCGGCGGCGGCGCGAGTGCACAGCCCGGAGGCGGCACGCCGGCCCCGCCTCGTGGCGGCGGAACGACAGCGCAGCCTCGCGGCGGAACGACAGCGGCTGCCGCAGCTCCCGCCGTGACGGACTGGGCGGTCGCCCCCATCCCCTCGTCCGAAGCGCCGACCGCGGTCCTTGCGCCTTCTCTCGCGGTCGATGACGAGCCCGAGGATGCGCCGGTCGGTCTCGCTGTGCAGCTTCCGGCTCCCCGGGAGGGCGACGTCCTCGATGCTGATGAGCCCTCAGCCGACGATGATGACAGCGAGGGTGTCGATCTGGATGTCGCCCCCGAGCAGGCGCCTGTCGTCGCACAGCGGATCGCCCGGGCTCCCGACGGAACGCAGCGCTACGGGGAGGCGGTGGTGCGCCAGCTGCTGGGGGCGCGCTTCATCCGTGAAGAACCGCACGCATCACCCACGAGGTTCGGCTGAGCATGTACGACGGCATCGTCCAAGACCTCATCGACGAGCTCGGTCGGCTTCCCGGTATCGGGCCGAAGTCGGCGCAGCGCATCGCATTTCACATCCTGCAGACCCCGTCGTTCGATGTGTCGCGACTGTCGCAGGTGCTCGCCGAGGTGCGGGAAAAGGTTCGGTTCTGTGAGCTCTGCGGCAATGTATCGGAGCAGGATCGCTGCAGCATCTGCCGCGACCCTCGCCGCAACCAGACGCTGATTTGCGTCGTCGAGGACGCGAAGGATGTCGCGGCGATCGAGCGCACGCGCGAGTTCCGCGGGCTCTACCACGTCCTCGGCGGGGCGATCAGCCCGATCGCGGGTGTCGGTCCCGACGATCTGCGCATCGCGCAGCTCATGCAGCGACTTGCCGACGGTACGGTTCAGGAAGTCATCCTTGCCACCAACCCGAACCTCGAGGGTGAAGCTACAGCGACCTACCTGTCGCGCCTGCTGACCTCCCTGCAGATCACAGTCACGAGACTCGCCTCGGGTCTGCCGGTCGGTGGTGATCTCGAGTACGCCGACGAGGTCACGCTCGGTCGCGCCTTCGAGGGTCGTCGCTCGATCTGAGTCGGGTCAGCAGAACCCGGCTTCTCAGATGCGGAACCGGGCGCGCGCGTTCATGACACTCGTGAGGGTCGCCCGCACCGGCTGCCCGAGGTAGATGCCCAGTGATGCGCCGACAGCCAGTGCGATACCGATCACTCCGGCGTTCACGAGTGTCCCGAACCCCACGAGCATGTGAGCCGGGTCCTCACCTGACTGCACCAGCGTGAGCAGGCCCCGGAAGACCATCGCACCGGGCACCATTGGCAAGATGGCTGCCGCCGTCACGGCTACCGACGGCACGTGGAGGCGGTAGGCGAGCAGGATGCCGATGAAGCTGCCGGCGAGGGCGCCCACGCCGCATGCTGCGGCGGTGTCGAGGCCGATGAGCGACGCCAGAAGGTAGCCGGTCCAGGCTGCGACGCTTAGTGCCGCGCTGACGAGGATGATCCGCATCCCTGACCCGTTGATGACCGCCACCGATACGGCGATCAGTGCGGCGCCCAGGAACTGCAGCGGGATGGCGCCGAGGGGGAGAGCCTCGCTCGGAGGATCGACGGTGAGCCCGATAAGGCTGGCGACCTGCAGACCCACCAGGATGCCGATGACAACGCCGAGCGTCTGAGTGGTCAGTTCCAGGATGCGTCCCGATGCGGTGAGGGCGAACCCGTCGATCGCATCCTGGGCTGCTCCCACGACGGTGAGGCCGGCGAGCATCAACACGATCGCTGAGGCGACGATGACGGAGGGGCGTGCGTCAGCGGCGCCCGGCAGGCCTGTTCCAGCCAGCGCGGGAGCCAGCGATGCGAACAGCGTCAGGACTGCGGCGGCGGTGATCTGGCTGAAAAAGAACGGCACCCGTGCCCGCGCGAGACCGAATTGTGTGAGCGCGGCGAGGGCTGCAGCGAGGAACGCGAGAACCGTCACAACGGGATTGCCGCCGAACATGATCGCAACGCCCACGGCGAGCAGGCCCTGCGCTGCGACCACGATGATCGGTCGACGGGAGAAAGGTGTTCGTCGGATCCCGGTCAGGCGCGCCCGCGACTCCGGTAGCGCAAGGCCGCTCGTGACCTCGTTCAGGAGCGCCTGCAGTCGCAGCAGTTTCTCGTAGTCGGGAGCCGCCGCCCGGACAACGCGCAAAAGCGTGATCGGACGGTCTTCGCCACTGCGGTGATAGGCAGCAGTGATCGAGTTGTATGTGACATCCACGTGCACCGGATGTAGACCGTACGCGCCGGCGGCGCGCACGATCGCGAAGGTCACCTCGGAGGCGGGAGCACCAGTCACCAGCATCGTCTCGCCCAAGCGGACGGCGAAGTCGAGGATGCGCACCGCAGCGGCGTCATCGACGATCGGAAGCGCTTCGGTCGCCGGGTAGGCGTCTGCGGAGATACGGAAGAGGCGGCCAAGTGGATTCGGTAGGCGACGCCGACGTTGCATGGCGGAAGCTCCCAGGTCGTCACGGATGGCTTCGTCCACCCTACGTGCCGCGTTCCGGTGCTACCTGGCGCCGACGGTCCCCATGACGTGTTCGGCATGTGCGCCTCCGTAGAATGGGTCGCTGGGTTCGGCATCCGAGCCTGTCATCCCGGGAGTTGCATGTGGCGCTGATCGTCCAGAAGTACGGTGGGTCGTCGGTGGCCGACGCCGAGAGCATCAAGCGCGTCGCCAAACGGATCGTCGACACACGTCGTGCCGGTCACGACGTCGTTGTCGCCGTGAGCGCCATGGGCGACACGACCGACGAGCTTCTCGACCTCGCGGGCCAGGTCGCACCGATTCCCGCTCCGCGCGAGCTCGACATGCTGCTTTCGAGCGGTGAGCGGATCTCAATGGCGTTGCTGGCGATGGCGATCTCATCGATGGGTTTCGAGGCGCGTTCGTTCACCGGAAGTCAAGCCGGCATGATCACGGATGCCACGCACGGCGCCGCCCGCATCGTCGATGTCACTCCCATTCGACTCCGCGAGGCTCTCGACGAGGGCGCCATCGTGATCGTGGCCGGCTTCCAAGGCTTCAACCGAGACACCCGTGACATCACGACCCTCGGCCGCGGTGGCTCCGACACGACCGCTGTGGCGCTCGCAGCGGCCCTCGAGGCCGACGTCTGCGAGATCTACAGCGACGTGGACGGGATCTTCACCGCCGACCCGCGCGTCGTGCCGATGGCGCGAAAGCTTGATGTCGTCTCCAGCGAAGAGATGCTGGAGCTCGCCGCCAACGGTGCGAAGGTGCTCTATATCCGCGCCGTCGAATATGCCCGCCGTCACGGCGTCCTCATTCATGCCCGGTCGACGTTCAGCTCGAGCGAGGGCACCTACGTCCTGGGTCCGGGCCAGTCCCGTCCCGATGCTCCGGAGGGAGTCACCATGGAAGAACCCATCGTCGCGGGGGTCGCCACCGACCTCGGTCAGGCCAAGATCACCGTCATCGGCGTCCCGGATGTGCCCGGCAAGGCAGCCGAGATCTTCAAGATCGTCGCCAAGTCGGGTGCGAACGTCGACATGATCGTGCAGAACGTGTCGGCTGCCGCCACCGGACGCACCGATATCTCCTTCACGCTCCCCAAGCAGGATGCCGCGCCGGCGCTGAAGGCGCTCGCCGCCGACCAGAGCGAGGTCGGCTTCGAAAGCCTCGTGCACGACGACCAGATCGGCAAGCTCTCGGTGGTCGGTGCGGGGATGCGCACGCATTCGGGCGTATCAGCGACCCTCTTCGAGGCGCTGAGCGTTGCGGGGATCAACATCGAGATGATCTCGACCTCCGAGATCCGGATCTCGGTGGTGCTTCGCGGCTCCGACATCGCCGAGGCGGCTCGCGTCGTGCACACCGCCTACGGGCTGGATGCCGACAGTGCCGCCACCGTCTACGCCGGCACCGGCCGCTAAACTCTCTGCAACCCCGCAGTCGCACCACCCGCGGCTCGCACCGCACCAGCTCCACTGTCACAGACGGCGGTCCACGACCGCCGTGCGCATCGTTCTGTGACAGCGGAACGGACGAGGAAGCACAATGACCCGCATCTCCGATTCAGGACTCTCCGTCGCCGTCGTCGGCGCCACCGGCCAGGTCGGCACCGTGATGCGCGAGATTCTCGCGGAGCGGTCGTTCCCGATCGGGGAGCTGCGGCTGTTCGCCACCGCTCGATCTGCCGGCAGCGCTGTCGAGTTCGGCGGTCACACCGTCATCATCGAGGACGTCGCAACCGCCGACCCGGCGGGCATCGACATCGCCCTGTTCTCGGCCGGAGCGACCGGCAGCCGTGCCCACGCACCGCGCTTTGCGGCGGCTGGTGCCACCGTTATCGACAACTCCAGCGCCTGGCGCATGGACCCCGAGGTTCCCCTCGTCGTGAGCGAGGTCAATCCGCACGCGATCGACCAGGCGGTCAAGGGAATCATCGCGAACCCCAACTGCACGACGATGGCCGCGATGCCGGTGCTGAAGGTGCTGGATGCCGAGGCCGGGCTCGAACGCCTCATCGTCTCGACCTACCAGGCAGTGAGCGGCTCGGGCCTTGCCGGCGCGCAGGAGCTGCTCGGCCAGGTCGAGGGTGTGCTCGCCCAGGGCGACACCCTGCGCCTCGTGCACGACGGCTCAGCTGTCGATTTTCCGCAGCCCGAGAAGTACGTTGCGCCCATCGCGTTCGACGTCATCCCGTTCGCCGGCAACCTCGTCGACGATGGCC
>MDTG01214250.1_pt1 | contig 13012 bp, 15 predicted proteins | sample 811421 | NCBI WGS metagenome assembly MDTG01 (sample SAMN05326645, study PRJNA326480) | marine metagenome | isolation source: seawater | place: Pacific Ocean: South East | collected 2011
CATTATTAAAGCTGGAACTTTATTTAATTTTACGTTTTTTTTTTCTATAACTGTTATAGTTTTTAAAAGATATAATTTTAAAGATTTGTTTGTTTGGTTTTAAAATTGGTATTAAATCAATTGATTTATCTTTTATTGTTTTAATTAAAGTTTTTATTTTCTTATGAATTTCCTCATCTGTAATTGAATTGCTTTTTATTTTAATAGAATATGGATTCTTTTTAATATACTCAGTGATTTTTGTGTTAAGGTTAGCATTTCTCAGGAGAGCCCTTCTTACATCACCGTCAGTTAATGTGCCTTTGATCTGTTTCTTGTCATTAACCACCACCAAACATTTTTGCTCATTTTTTTCCAATTGTAATAAACATTCTCTTATATTTTTTTTGAAATTTATTAAATAATTTTGCATTTTAAATTCTATAGGTATTTGTTAAATTTTTTTCTTTATTTTCCCTTATCCATTTAATTGTCTCTTCTATGCCCTTTTTAAAAGTTGTATTTGGTTTCCATTTAGTTTTTCTTTTAATTAATGAATTGTCACACATTAGTCTATCAACCTCACTAAGCTTTGGTCTAAACCTTATTTTCTCAGATACAATTTTTAATCTAGGGTTTGTCATCTTTATTATAGTTTTTGCTATTTCTTTTATCTTAATTTCTTTATTTGAGCCTACGTTTACAGGTATTCCAAAAAGGTTTTTAGATTTTAAAAGTTCAATGTAAGCATTACATAGGTCACTTACATAAGTATAATCTCTGGTTGTTTCAATATTCCCCAATTTTATATTTTTATTTTGAAGTGCCTGCAGAATTATAGATGGTATTACTGCCCTAACAGACTGTCGAGGTCCATAAGTGTTAAAAGGTCTAATAATTTTTACAGGTGTCTTGAACGACCTCCAATAACTTATTGCAAGTTGATCTGCAGCTATTTTAGTTGCTGCATAGGGAGATTGACCTAATAATCTATGAGTTTCATTTATAGGAACTTTTTGAGCACTACCATAAGTTTCGCTTGTTGATGTTACAATTAATTGTTCGATGTTATTTTCTTTGACCGAGTTAAGAACGTTATAAGTGCCCTCAATATTTGTCTTTATATATGATAGTGGAGAATAATATGAATAAGGTATTCCAATTAATGCAGCCAAATGCAAAACTATATCTTTCCTTTTAATAGATGAATTTGTGGAGTCATAATCCCTTATATCTCCAAATAAAAATTCGATATCTTTTTTATATTTAGAATTTTTTAAATGACCAAGATTGTATTCAGGATTATACCTATCAAAAGCTGTAACTTTGTAACCTTTTTTAACAAACAACTCTGTTAAATGTGATCCAATAAAGCCTGTAGCACCAGTAATAATTATTTTTTTATTAGCCATTATTTTAAAGAAATTAAATAAATTTTTTGTTTAGTAATTTTTTCATTCTTTATCATTTTAAAAAGAATATTTGAAGTATTCAATTTTTTTATTTGTAACTGATTTCAGGACTGCTTGGCAAATTAATGACAGTTTCATAAATTTTTTTACTTGTATTGCAATTATCACTTTGACAGTTTTTAAAAATTTTTAAAGTATTTAAAGGCTTCCAAACAGGTCTACTTTTTATTTTTGATTTATGTAGTGCTCTGAGAAGACTATTTTTTTTTATTAGTTTTTTTTTTATTTTAAGTCTTATAAGCCAGTGATTAATTGAAGAATTTTCTGGTTCTTTCATTATTTCTACAAAAATAACATTTTTAAATTGTTTTAAATACATGTGATAATTTCTTTTTTTTGCAATTAGTATATTTTTTATATTTTCAATTTGAGCACAGCCAATTGCTGCGTTTATATTTGATAATCTGTAATTATATCCAACTTCGTCATGATCATATTCCCATTCACTTTTTACTTTTGCTGTAGTTGATAAATGTTTAATTTTCTTAGCTAACAAATTACTATTTGTAATTATCACTCCTCCGTTGCCGGCTGTAATTGTTTTATTACCATTAAAACTAATAACTCCACCCTCAGAGAAATTTCCCAAATGTTTGTTTTTAAAAAAAGAGCCTAAAGCCTCTGCAGCATCTTCAATAACTTTAATATTAAATTTTTTACATACTTTTTTAATTTCAATTATTTCGCACGGGACGCCAAATACATGAACTGCTATTAAAGCTTTAATTTTTCTTCCATTGTTTCTATTTATCGAATAATTTTTTTTTACTATAGCGATCTGATCTAAATATATTTTTAGTTTTTTAGGACAAATACCTAAATTTTTTTCTGTAACATCTACAAAATTAGGGTGTGCACCACAATATTTTACTGCGTTAGCGGTTGCGACGAATGTAAGTGATGGAACTATTACCTCATCATTAAACTTAACATCTAAACTTTTTAATAAAATATGGATCGCACTTGTACCGTTTATAACTGCTACAGCATTTTTAGACTTTGTATATTTTGCTATTTTTTTTTCAAACAATTCAACAAATTTTCCTGAGCTAGATACAAAAGTGCTTCTAATACATTCATTTAAGTATTTGATTTCATTACCTTTAAATAGAGGCTCATGTAAATTTTTTGACTTATTTTTTACTACATTTTTTACTTTAGACACTATTGTTGATATTTTATTTTTGAACATTCTTTTCAATTATTTTTTTTGCTTTAAGATAATCTTGTTTAAGATCTACATCAATTGACTGTTCTTCTGACATTATGAAATAGCCTGTTTTTTTTGTTAACAATTTTTTTTTCTTTAGGAAATCATTTATCTTGGCTATATAGATAGCTCCATTTAAATGATAATACAATTTTCTGTTCATTTTATTATTAAATTTTTTTATGTAACCTGGTTTGACTATATCAATCACAAATTTTTTTTTTTCTTTTGATTTATAAATAGTAGTAATATATGAAAGTTTTTTTTTGCATAATCTTTTAATACATCTATCTATATCTATAGATTTTCTTAATGGAGATGTGGGTTGCAAAAGTATAATAAAATCAAAATTTTTTTGAAATTTTTGCGCTGCATGCAAAAATACTTTATCTGCTCCAATGTTATCTTTTGATAATCTTTTTGGTCTTATATAAGGAGCATTAAGTCCAATTTTTTTTGCAATTTGAATTATCTTTTTACTTTCAGTGGATAAAATTATTTTATCAATATATTTTGATTTTTTAGCCTCTAAAAAAGATCTCTCTATCAAAGTTTTGTTTTTAAATTTAAGTATATTTTTATTTTTAAGTCTTTTACTTCCGCCCCTAGCAATTATTACCGCTAAGAATGATTTATTATTAAACATAAACAGATTTATTTTTATTTATTTTATTAAACTTTTTGTATTAAGTTTTTCTTAATAAACAAGCACCCCATGACAAACCAACTCCGAACCCACATAAGAGAACTAAATCGTTTTTTTTTAAAATTTTAAATTTTTTTTTTAAAATTATTGGTATAGAACTTGATACAGTATTACCTATACTTTTAAGATCATTGATCATATTTTTTTCATTAAGGTTTAATTTTTTTTGAAGATTATCTAAAACTAGTTGGCTTGCTTGATGAAAAATGAAATACTTAATGTTGTTTTTTTTTAATTTATTTTTTTTTAAAAAATTTAATACAAATATCGGTATTGTATTTAAAGTAAATTCAAAAATTTTAGATCCATTCATTTCTATTTTTGGTATTTTGTTGACTTTATTTTTCAAACCTTTAGAGCCGAAATTTTCACATATAAAATCTTTATATCCACTGCCGTCAGTGCCAAATTCAAAATTTAATATCTCTAAGGAGTTTTTAGTTCTATCTTTACTTACTAACGAGGAAGAGGCTGCATCTGAAAAAATAAGTTTTGTTCCTAAGTCTCTGTTATCAATTAATTTTGAGTATGTATCAGATGTAATAAGTAGTACATTCTTTGAGACATTTGATGAAACTAAGCCCTTCGCTAAAGATAATAAATAAATAAAACCAGAGCAACCAAGATTTATGTCTAATGCTCCAATATTTTTTTCCAATTTAAGTTTTTTTTGAAGAATACATGCATTAGTTGGAATTAAGTATTCGGGTGTTTGAGTGCAGTTGATAACATAGTCAATCTTTTTTTTGTTAATTTTTTTCATTATTTTTGAAGCAGATTGTAAAGCTAAATCATTTGAGAATATATTTTTCCCAGAAATATTTCTTATTGATACACCTACTTTATCTAAAATTTTTTTTGCTTTTTTTTTGTCTTTTCCAATTGATTGTAAAAAAACATGATTATTTTCTTTGATAGATCCTAAGAAATATTCAATGTTATTTAAATAAGATTTTGTCATTGTGAAGAATAACCACCATCGAGAATAAAATTTTGCCCAGTCAACCAACCAGAATTTTCTCCAATCAAAAATTCAATAGCTTGATTTACATCATTAAAAGAACCAGCTCTTAAAGGGTGAGAATTGATTACTGATTGAGCTTTTTCTATTGTAATTGATTTTGAATAATTTTTAAATAGTTGACTTTCTTTAATAACCCCAGGACTCAAACAATTTACTCTTATTTTATTTTTTGCCAACTCTAGAGATAAAGACTTAGTTAGTCCTATTAAACCAGATTTTGTAGATGAGTATACTGTCTGACCAGGTGCTCCTACTGTGCCCATTACTGAGGAAATAAATACAATTGAGGAAAGTTTATTAAATAATTTTTTCTGACTTAAATACTTACTCAAGTAAATTGGAGCTAATAAATTTACATTAATGGATCTGTTGATGCTTTTGTATGTAAAAGAACTTATCGGTCTTAAATCGTGAATTCCAGCAGAGTAAACAAAATAGTTAATCTTTTTAGAATATTTTTTTAAGTCTTTAAATAAATGATCATAATTTTCAAAATTGCTTAAATCAAAATTAAAATTTATCAAATTTTTATTTTTAATTTTTGCGCTATTTCTTGAAATATTGATAACTTTCATACCCTCTTTTAAAAAATGTTTAGCTAAATTTAAACCTATTCCAGATGATGCGCCGGTTATTAATATAACTTTACTATTATATTTTTTTTTCATTTAATTAATAAGTTCGTAAATTTTATATTATCTAAATTTATTATTGCACTAGCCCACGAGTAACCTACTCCAAATCCGGAAATTAATACTTTTGCCTTTTTTATTTTTTTTTTATTATTGAGTAGTGTAACTGGAATAGAAGCTGAATTAGTATTTCCAAATTTATCGATTGATATCAAACTTTTCAGAGGAGAAATTTTTATTTTTTTCACGATATTATCCATTAAAAACTTATTAGCTTGATGAAGAATTAAATAATCTACATCATTAATATCTAATTTTTTTTTATCTAAAATATGTTTGATTTGTTTTGGCACTTCATCTATGGCAAATTCGAAGATTTTTGAACCTGCCATTTCTAAAAAAGTATTTGATGGCGTCTCAAACCCATTGCTCTTAAATATCAAGTTTTTAAAACCGCTTCCATCAGTTCCAAAAGCAAAACTTGAGTCATTATCATTCAAACTTGAATAATCAATAGCTGTGGCTGATCCAGCATCTCCAAATAAGCCGAAATATTTTTGATCCGACATGTTTATAAATTTACTACTCATATCACCGCTCAAAAGTATACCTTTTGATTGCATACTTTTAGAAACTAAAAAAGCATTATAAAGTCCATATAGATACCCAGAGCATCCTAAGGGTATATCAATAGTAAAAATATCTTTTTTTAGTTTAAGTCTATCTTGAAGAATACAAGACGTTGACGGTAAAATATAATTTCTTGACTGACTAACAAAAATGAGAAAATTTATATCCTTTTTTTTCCATTGAAGTTTTTTTATAATATCTTCTGCAGCATAAAAACAAAGATCAGAAGTATTAAATTTTTTTTTCTCATCAAGATAATGTTGCTTCACACCAGTTAAATTAATAAATTGCTCCTTATCTTTAAGTTTTAATCTTTCTTGATTAACAACTAGATTATTGGGTACACAAACTGATATACCCTCGATTTTAGAATTTTGTGTTTGTATCATTTTTATTATTTGACTTTGTATAAACGTATTAAATCTTTTAAAGATTTACATTTATTTATTTTTTCAGGTGAAATTTTAAGCTTATTAAAATATTCATCATTAAATGCCATTATTTCCAACATCTTTAATGAGTCTAAGCCAATTTTTTCAAGCTTATCGTTTTCCTTCAATTTTTTTTTTTCAAAAATTTTTTCAAAATGTTTAAATAATTCAAGTTTATTCATCTTTTTATCTCTAGAATTTTTTTTCTAAAATGCTTAATTCTTTCTTCATAATTTCCTATTATTGCTTCTGAACTTAAAGCCTTAATGCCTAAATGGTTGTTTTCACAAATTATCTTATCTTCTTCGAATACAGTATCATTAAACTTTTTCGACATAGATGAAAAAAAATCAAGAGTGCTTGATGATACTTTTTCACTAAAATTAGCTAGGTAAATATCGCTTGTAATTAAAGTTTTATTAATGGAAAGAGGTGTATATCTTTGTAAATAAAAAGAGTGCTCCATTGTGCTGGCAATTGTAGAGAGTGGAAAAATCAATATATGGTTGTATTTATCGCCAAAGTTTTTAGAAAATTTTTTAAATTTTTTTACATAATTTTCTCTTAATGGCATTTCCATTGACATAACATTTTTGGAGTATTGATACTTTGGTTTTTGATTTAATATGTGTTTAAATGTAGTTTGATGCACAAATATAGCGTGATATTCATCTATTGAATTTTCAACGCATAATTTCCAATTTGAATTCCAAACCCAGCTTGAAGAGTTTATTTTTTTTCTAATTTTAAATGAAATATTTTTTAATTTATTAAAGTCTTTTCCCAAAAAACTTTTTAATTTTGTTTTATTTTGAGCTGAAGTTATAAATATAAAATTTCCACATAAATCAATTTTCCATTTTTTTAGTGATAGTTTGCTAATAGATTTTTCATTTTCAAAACACAGGTTTTTTAGCGGTATATTTTTAACTTTTCCGTCATCATCATATGACCAAAAATGATAAGGACAATTAAATTTTTCATTACCTGATTTTTTATTTTTAATAATAGAGCCTCTGTGAAGACAAACATTTGAAAATGCCTTAATTCCTTTTTCAAAATTATAGATAACAATTGGTTCACCAAAAATTTGAAAGGTTTTAAAATCAAATATCTTTTCAAATTCACATTTGTGACCAGCAATAAACCATGATTTTTTTGAATATTCTTTTTTTTCAAAATCCAAAAATTTTTCATCAAAGTATATTTTATTATTTTTTTTCATATCTTAAATTATTTATATAATTTTTTAGTTTTTGCAGGATTACCATGTGAAAGTGTAAACTTTTCTGTATTTCTATAAAGGACAGAAGAAGCAGATAATCTAGATGAGTCGTTTAAACTTACTTTAGGCATTATTGATGAATTAGCACCTAAAAAACAAATTTTTCCAATTCTACTATGTCCGCCAATGAAAGAATTCGGACTCATAACTGTGTGTTTATCAACTGTTGAGTGGTGACCAACTATCGCGCCTGAATTAATAAGCACATTTTCTTTTAAATTCGCATATGGAGCAACTACACAATTTGGAGCAATTATTACTCCATCAGAGATGATTGCATTTCTGGAAATATAACTTGTTTTATGTACAATTGATAACAAAGGTATTTTGTTTTTTTTTAGTTTCTTGCAAGAATTTTCTCTTAGTCTTGGTTCACCAAAGGAAATACAGGCCTTAATATTTTTAATTTTTTTAATTTTATTAATATTGTTTAAAAAAAAAATTTTTTTAGATATTTTTTGCATTATTGATAAATTTTTATTTTTCTTATAATCGATAATAATTATTTTATTTATAGTTTTGTATAATTTTACATCATCAATAATATAATTAAATATTTCTAAAGAGTGGTCTCCAGCGCCTATTATAGCAAGATTCATTATAAGATTAATATTATAATTTAAATTTTATGTCACTAAATTTCTTAGTTACTAATTCATTTAAATTGATTTTTTTTAAAATTTTTACAATTTTATTCGTTGCACCTTTTTTTAAATAATCTTTATCATAAATTTTCAAATTTCTTTTTTTTTTTAGAACAAAATTTAATTTATTTTTGATCAATTTTGAATTTGCTCTAATATTTATTATTCTACCTGGCTGTACTCTTCCTTCCTGTCTATTACCAATGTTAATACTGATCGCACCTAAATACGGTGCCTCACTAAAAGCTGAAGATGAGTTTCCTAATACGCAATCGATTTTTTTTAAAACAGAATAATAAAGTTTGTGGCCAAGTGAGTCATAAAGTTTCGCGTTATTATTGTCTTTAATAAAATTTTGTGTCATAAGAATGATGTCTTTACACCCCTGGTCAGAGTTAGGTTTGGTAAAAATTATATTTGTATTTTTGAAATCATTCAATGCTCTTAAAATATTTTTAAATTGTCTCTTGGTTTCTTTAGGAGTATTTGTAACCGGATGAAAAGTAACTAATATATTTTTTTTATTTTCATAAAATTTAATTTTTTTTTTAATTTGACTAACGTTAAAAAGTTCAGTGTTATTTATATTATCAATAGTCATATTGCCCACTAGATAAACATTTTTTTTATTTTCTCCCATTTGTACAACTCTTTTTTTATGAGTCTTATGAGATACGAAATGATAAGAAGATATTTTTGTTAGAATGTGCCTGATAGTTTCATCTTGGGAACCATAAGTAATTTCACCTCCGAAAAAATGTGCGACTGGTATATTTTGAAAGAAAGCTGAAATCGCAGGTCCAAGCATTTCATATCTGTCACAGGGTATACAAACCAAATTAGGTTTATATTTTAAAAAAACTTTTTCAAATTTTTGAATACTTTTTGAAATCGCAGATATGGTTTGATTTTTTTTTTTATTATTATTGTTTAGAATATTTACTTTTTCATGAATTTTTATTTTCTCGTTTAAAATTTCCTTATATGTAAAGCCAAATTCTTTTGACAGATGACTTCCTGTTGCAAAAACTTTAGTTTTAAAATTTTTTAAATTGTTAAGTTTCATTATTAAATTTTTTAATAATCCAAATTCTGACCTGGACCCGGTAATAATACAAATTTTTTTCATCATAATGTTTTTACTATTTGATCTTCAAAATAATTTTTTTTTGCTTTTTTTCCGATAATTTTTTTTAATTTATTTGGTGAAAGACCGGTTCCGGGTCTTTTTAAAATTAAATTTTGCTTTGTAAAAAATTCTCCTTTATTTATTTTTTTTTTTGTATGAATAGATTGACGAGCTAATAATTGATTAACCTTTTCACTTTTGGTAACTTTTTTTGTATAGGATCCCAAAGACTGCTCTGTGTCTCTTATATCTTTTACTAATTTGTACAATTCTTTTGGTGATAAGCTTGTTTTATGGTCTGGCCCTATTAAATTTTTTGATATGGTAAAATGTTTTTCTATATATTTTGCTCCTAAACCAATTGCTACAACTGGTGCTAATGTTCCCAATGAGTGATCGGAAAGGCCAACTTCAACTTTATATTTTTTTTTAAAGTAGCTAATAGTATTTAAATTTAAATCTTTAATTGGAGTAGGATAGGCAGAGGTGCATTGTAAGATTACTAATTTCTTCTTATTTAAACCATTATTTAGTAAGGTTTTAATAGCAAAGTCGACTTCCTCAATTGATGACATCCCCGTAGATAAAAGAGTTTTTTTATTAAGTGAGCCAATAAATTTTATCAAAGGAATATTGGTTATTTCACCAGAAGGTATTTTAAACATTTTTACTTTTAGTTTTTTAACTTTTTTAGCGTCTGCTTCGCTAAACGCTGTTGTGAGAAAATTAATTTTTTTTTTCTTACATCTTTCTATTATTTTTTTATGAGCTAAATCCCAATTTAACTCATATTTTTTTATCATTTCATACTGTGTTTCTTGTTTTCTCTTGGTAAATTTTTTTTGATATTTAGCTTTCGTTGCAGTCTTAGAAATCAAATTTGAATTAGTAAGTTGAAATTTAACATAATCGGCACCCGCTTTTGATGCTATATCAACTAATTTTAAAGCATTTTTAAGAGACCCGTTATGATTAACGCCAGCTTCTGCTATAAAAATAATTTTTTTATTCATTATTTTAAATTAGATCACAAAAAGTTTTTAAAAACCTTAAACCGTTTTCTCCACTTTTCTCAGGGTGAAATTGACAACCAATAATTTTATTTTTTTGAATTATTGAAGGAATATCGGCATCGAAATAATTACAGTAAGCTACCGTGTCTGCTTTATTTTCAGTAATTGAAACATATGAATGAACAAAATAGAAGCTTAAGTTATTAAAATGATTATATAGTTTATTATTTTTATTTATCTGTATATTATTCCATCCTATGTTTGGTACTTTAAGTTGTATTTTACTTACCTCATTTATATTTTTTACATCGCCAGGTATAAAATTTAATCCATTAAATTCTCCGAATTCATATCCTCTAGAAAGTAAAAGTTGCATACCCAGACAAATACCTAAAAGAGGTTTTTTTTTCTCAATAGCGTACTTTTTTAATGTTTTTTCTAGATTTTTCTTTTTTAAAAGATCCATTGCATTCCCGAATGCGCCAACACCAGGTAAAATTAAATGAGTAGAACTAAGTATATCGTTTGCGTTATCACTTATTTTCGAATTATATCCTATTTTCTCTAAGCCTCTTTTTATGCTTAATAAATTTCCACATCCATAATCTATTATTGTTATATTTTTCATACTAAACTAATTGTCTTACTTTAATTTTTGATCTTAACGCTTCACTTCTTATTTCAGATAAAGAGCAGGTATTGTAGTGCAAGGCATATGCAACTGCAATCGCATCAACTTTTGAAATTTTGTTTAATTTCGATAAATCTGAAGGTTTGCCAAAACCACCACTAGCTATAATTGGAATTTTAATAGATTTAGAAACTTGAGAAAATAATTCGCAGTCAAAACCTTTTCTTGTTCCCTCCATATCAACAGAGGTTAATAAGATTTCACCAGCTCCTCTTTTTTCACAATTTTTTACCCATTCAATTACATTTAAACCAGTTTCTTGTCTTCCGTTATTTGTAAATACCTCCCAACAATTCTGTTTAATTTTTTTTGCTTCGACAGAAAGTACTATTGATTGTGATCCAAACTTCTCACTTAGTTGATTAATCAAACTATTATTCTCAACTGCTGCGGTATTAATGGCTACTTTATCAGCTCCAGATTTGAATGCTATAGTAGCATCATCAATACTTCTTATTCCACCTCCAACGGTAATGGGAATAAAAATATCTTTTGATGCTTTTGAAATAATATCAAATAAATTATTGCGTCCATATAAACTAGCTACTACATCCATAAACAAAATTTCATCTATACCCTCATTGTAGTATTTTAATGCAAACTTATTAGGTTCACCTACGATTTTTAAACCTTCTAAATTGATTCCTTTAATTAAATTTTGGTTTTTGATATCAAGCCTAGATATAATTCTCATATTTAAAAATAAATTGATCGTGAAGATATTTTAATCTTTTTTTTTAAAAACCATATGAACTTCGGAACAAATCTTATTTTTATCAAGAACATTTTGAAGGTCATTGATGACTGAAAACAAATTTTTATCCAAAAAATATTTATATTTTTTAAAATCATTGGCTGTCCTAGTGTTAATTAAACTTCGATAAAGATCCGGAAAATCAGCACCAAACCACCATTCACCAACTATCTCGAGGTTATATTTTTTTGCCAGATAATATAGTGACTCTTTTGTATATAAATTGGTATGTGCTGCCCCTAAATGTCTTGGGCATACATGTTTAAAAGAATTTTCTAAAAAAACTGATAATGAGAATAACGGTACAGAAAAAAATAAATATTTTATGTTCGACTTTTTAAAAATTTCAATTAAAAAATTTGGCTCTTCTAAATGAGCTAGTACGCATATCATAGATAAAACATTTGATTTTTTGTCTTGAATTATAGTTTCAAAAGTTTGTTTCATATCTAAATTGATCAGTTTATTTTTTTTTAAAACTTTACCTCCGTATTTGACAAAAGATTTACTTGGTTCGTAGCCAATACCCTCAATTTTCCTCAATTCTAATGCCTTAAGAAACTGACCGGACCCAGCGCCAATGTCTAAAACTCTCATCTTTGATTTAACTACTTTCCTTAAAAAATCAACTTTTGGTAAATGAATTTCTTTAACTCGTTGTTTGAAATAATGATAATCTGTATCTTCATCATAGTTCTTACCTTTGTTGGCACTATATAACCAATGTGTAAATTTTTTATTATCATGATAAATTGCATTAAGGTGATTACATTTTTTACATAAAGTGTATCCAACATTGAAAGAAGTAAAAATTTTTTTTGGAAGTTTAGAATAACAATTTTTACATTTTTTTCTAAGTCCCTGTTTTTTTAGAAATTTATTTACTCTAATTGTATTTTTTAAAAACTTTTTATTATCGTTGTATAAAGATTTTTTAATTGATACTACTTTGTTATAATTTTTAGAAAATTTAACTACTTTAACCATATTAAATCCTATATTTTTTTTCTATATTTATCAAAAGATTTGAGATTTATTTTTCTCTAGATTTTGTAAAATATTTTGCCATCGATCATTAAATTTAAGGTCATTAAATTGAATATAATTTCTTCTATATTGCTCATATTTTGTAAAGTTTATTTTTGCATTTTTAATTTTTTTAAGAACTGATGGATTCTTATTAAAATTTTTTCCAATATGAATTAATTGAGCTCCTAAAGCTTTAGATAATTCTATTGTTAGAGCATGACTATGATAATGATATTTTTGATAATAATTTGAAGTGAGAAAAATAATAGGTTTTTTAAACAAAACAGCAATTTGACAAGCAAAAGAATTATGGCATAAAACTAATTTTGAATCTTTTATAAGCTTACTTGTTTTATCAAAAAAAAATTTAAATCCATTTATCG
>MDTG01335985.1_pt1 | contig 13011 bp, 13 predicted proteins | sample 811421 | NCBI WGS metagenome assembly MDTG01 (sample SAMN05326645, study PRJNA326480) | marine metagenome | isolation source: seawater | place: Pacific Ocean: South East | collected 2011
AGATGAAATAGCCATTCCAAGTCGAGAAAAAAGATCCTGTAGGTTTTATAGGAAAAAAGTAAGAAACTACAAATGAAAATATAAAAATAAAGATAATTTTATTGTTTGATCTATTTTTAAGATAAGTATCAATTATTAACTTCAAAATAAATATAACAAATATCAATAAACCAATTATGCCTGTTTCTGCCAACAACTCAAAATATATATTATGAGGGTGTGTAGAACAACCAGACTTTGGACCTTCTTTATAGTTTTTGTATTCACCAGGGTCAATATATTTTTCTTTTAAAGACTCTAAGCTGTATTTTTTGCATTCTGTTCGAAAAGATTTAATTCCTTTTCCAAACAACTTATTATCTAATAACATTTCATAAGAAGTTAAATAGTGTAAGCCCCATTGAGTCTCAAAAAGAAAAATATTCAAGAAATTCTGTTTTTTTTTGTCTTGAAATACTTTTGATTTAACATTCTCAGAAGTTTTTAATGTTTCAAAAGGCCATTTAATAAATCTATGATTTAAATGTGGAGTAGATGAAATAATAACAAAGATTAAAGAAAAAAGTATTAAAAAGATGAAAAATTTATTTCTAAGCTTGATTTTTGAAAATATAAAAAAAAATATAATTGTTAAAATCATAATTAATACTGGAGTTCTATCCCCAGTAAGTAGTGAAGCAGTTAAAATTAATATCAATGTTAAGAAAAATAAAAACATAGAATATTTAATTTCTTTATTAAAATTAATTAAAAAAAATAAGGATGGAACAGCAAATAATAATAAATATGAACCTGCAACTAATTCATCATTAAAAATACCACTATATCTTTCACAGTTTATCAGAACTTGACCACTAGTATTTGGTTGATCCACAATATTTTTTATATCAAATTTATTAATATTCTCATTTATTAAACTTTCGCTGATTGTTAAACACATTTTTGGTACATACCCTAAAAGATTAGTTGCTGAAAAATATTGAATTAATATATCTATAGAAATTAATAAAAAAATTATAGTGTAAAAATAAAAAATTAGTTTTTTTGCAAAATAAAATTTATTTACAAAATAACAAAAAGCAAATGGTAAAATTATAAAACGTAAATAGCTTAAAGATTTAAACAATGAATTTTCAGAAAAATTCACAAGTAAAGTGTTTAATATTAAATAAAACCAAAAAATTATGAGAATTTTAAAATAAATATTATTATAAATTTCAAAATCTTTTTTAAATAAAGTGATAACAATAAATAGTATAATATATAAGCTTAAAGATAGGTTTAATAAAGCATTACCAAGAATAAATGATATTGGTAATATAAAAATAATAGTATTTGAAATTAAAATAATTGTGGTATCAACAAATTTTGAACTAATCATGAATTAAATAAAATAAATTAAAATAAGAATTATATAAATATATGAAATTTGATTTTAATGACACATTATTATTTTTTATTGGATTAACTTTATTTTTCTTTTTTTTAAATAAGAGAGCATTCATTGCTAATTATCTTAAAATAATAGATAAACCAGATAAAAAAAGGAAAATTCATAAACAAGAAACTCCTTTAACAGGATCTTTATCAATATTTATATTCTTTTCTTTAATTTGTATAATCAACCTAATCAGGGGTAATTTTGGTAATGAATTAAATATAATATTTATAAGCACTTTCCTAATTTTTATAATTGGAATTTATGATGATAGAAAAAATTTAGGTCCATATTTAAAATTATTTTTAATCTCTGTAATATTTATTGTATCGCTCAAGCTGAACGAAAGTTTTATATTAAAAGAAATTTTTTTTTCATCTCTAGACAAAAAATATAGTTTACCAGATAACACTGACATTGCGTTTACTGTACTATGCTTATTATTATTATTAAACGCCCTAAATTTAGTCGATGGAATAAATAGTTTAGCAAATATGATCGTAACTATTTGGTTATCATATTTGATTTTATTCTATAACACTTATTTAACTAATATTTTTTTTTGGCTCTTAATTTTGATTCTTATTAATAATTATTTTATTTATAAAGGTAAATATTTTATTGGAAATTCTGGCTCACTTTTTTATTCTTGTTTAGTAGGTATGCTCTCTATTCATAATTATAATGTTATGATTTTAAATTCAGAAACTGTAAATGTAGAAGAAATATTTATATTATTTATGATTCCTGGTTTTGATATGTTTAGACTTTTTATTGAGAGAATTTTAAAAAAAAAACATCCTTTTAAAGGTGATAATAACCATTTGCACCATTTTCTGATTAAAATATTTCCTCTTAAAAAATGTCTTTTGATTTATTTTTTTATTATAACTTTACCAATTCTATTAAATTATTTTTTTAAAATAAATGAAATTTACATAATAATTTTTAGCTTAATTTTTTACATTATTTTATTAATAACTTTAAAAATTTATTTATCAAAAAAAAATAGTAATAAAAAAGTAACCTGATACTTTTTTTGTGTTTTTTCTTAATGTAGTTATCTATATAATGATAGTCATCATCAATTTTTGGTCTATAAACAAATTCTCGATTTAAATTCTTACTAATCTTATAATATTTTTTTTTTATGAAACCATGAGTACCTGATCCGTCAAGTCCAATGTTTTGGATTTTAGAGTATCTTGGCTGAAACGATTTCAAATTGTTCTCAAAACAAAAATAATTAAACCTAATTGCCCATGAATTTATATACTTATTATTTTGACCCCATAAAAGTAGTTTCATATCGTTTCCCAAATTGTCAAAATCTGTTTTAAAAATATTAACTCTTTTTGTCTTAGACCAATTTATCTTTTTCCAGATGTACGACCAGGTTCCCCAAGCCCAGCTGGAATGTCTTTTTGATAAATAATATATTAACTTTTTTTTCGTTTTTAAATTATCAATATATGAATGAGCACTTACACTTCCAATATTTTCTTTTTTATAAAATCTGTTTAGATAAAAGTTTATAAAACTTATAGCTTTGTGATTCAAAATAATATCATCCTCAATAATAATAGCTGCTTTATTCGTTTTAAATACTTCGTTTAAACTTTTAATTATATTTCTAGCCAATCCCAAATTTTTATCTCTGAAAGTCGTTTTATAAAAATTTATTTTTTTTTTTTTTTGATATAATTTTTTTAATTTCTTTAATTTTATTTTTATCAAGATGGCTCTTCGGTCCATCACAAAAGAAATATATTTTATATTTTTTTATGTCTTTGGTTTTCTCGATAGAATTTATAACCTTTTTAAAATGATAGGGCCTATTATACGCAAAAAGAACTATAGGAAAATATTTGTCCACAAAACCTAATTAATTTATTTGTATGAATATTAAATATGTTATCGTAATCTTTAAATTTTTGTAAAACAAGAAAATTACCACGCTATTTAATTAGAAATTATAGATAACAAATTATCCAATAATTATATTTATCTGTACAAATACAAATTATAAAATAGAAATTTATCTTTTTTTTTCTTTGTCTGAAAATTTATTTTTTTCTTATTAAATTTTTTTATAATATTATCTGTAAAATTTTTTTTCTCAGAATATCTTATTTCTTTTGTTAATGATTGTTTTAAAGGCTTTAGTTTAAATAAACTTTTATTTTGTATTTTTTTATAAAGTGAAATTATTGCTCCTTTTACAGTTGACATAGTATAATTAAATGGATTTTTTCTTCTAGAAGAGCAAACATGATAAAGAATGTCACCGGCATCTGTTCTTTTTGATATTAGATGTATTGTTGCCCCAACTAATTTTGGATTGTTATCATATAATGCCCAAAAATTACAATCTGTACCTCTATAATATGGTGAAATTCCCATATGTATATTAATAGCTTTTTTTTTGACTAAAAATTTTAATATTTTCCCTTTTATAATACTGAAACCAAAAACTATATATAAATCACTATTAAAAAAATTCCTATATTTCTTAAAAATTTTTTCATTTAATGATCCTTTTTTTAATAACATTTTAGTAATATTTTTTTTTTTATAATCTTCTTTCTTACCAAAATATTTTTTTTCCTCTTTTTTAACTTTTTTAAAATATTTTAATTTTAATTCAGAAAGTTTTTTTTCCTTTAAATCAAATTCCTGAAAAACATATAATTTATCAACAATTTTTGATAATAACTTCATCAAATATAGATGTCGTGGTTTATCTGATGTAAAAACCGTTATCTTCACTATTTTATTCTTTTGATTACATTAACAACATCTTCTCTTGGAATTTTGAATTGATATTCTTTATAAAATTTGGTTCTCAAAAATTTTTCTCTTTTTTGAAATTTTTCAAAATTAGCAGCAAATCCAAGTATTATTTTTAATTTGCTTAGTACTCTGAAAGTTTTTGAAGAATATCTTCCATTTGGGTGTGACATACACTGAATTTTATCTGAATTGATATTTAATTTTTTTGTAAAAATATTTTTATTAGTCCTATATTCATAGAATTGTTGTTTATGATTTAAATTGTTGATATTTGTTGGGTGTGTATGTGAATGCAGACCTATGGTGTGCCCTAGTGCTTTAAATTTTAATATCTCTCTTTTATTCATTACTAAATCTTTAACTTTTCTATTATAATCAAAATTTCTTTCTTCCATCATTTCGTACATTATCTCGTCATATTTTTTTCTTTTTAAATAATTATCTCTGATTAGTCTAAATTTTATGTCCTCAATAGAGTAAAATTTATATTTTTTTTTGATTTTTTTAATTAAATTTTTTTTTTTTTTAAAAAAAAAATTCTATATCACTTTCCAAAAAATTATAGAATGTTCTATAAAAAAGATTTACGTTATCGAAATAGTTTATTCTAAAATCTCTATAAACTTCCAACATATCTGGTTTATTAGTTAGTAAAGATGAATAAATAAATAGAAAACATTTTATTTTTTGTTCTTCTAAAACTTCTAAGGCAATATCAAATTGAGATTTTCTACAATCATCCATAGTAAGAACAACATCTTTATTAGTTAGTTTTTTTTCTTTAAATTTAATTAAGAATTCTTCAGCATTTATAATATTTTTTCTTCCAATAAAATTTATCACTTTTTTTAGTTGAGCTTTTGAAATTGAACCTTGTTCAACTTTATGCTTTTTATTGTCATGAAAATGATGAAGCATTATTCCATGTGGAAGAAGGTTTTTATTATTAAAATACATATTACGTTTGATTATATATCATTTTCTTAAGAATATTCTATTAAACCAAAAATTTATAAAACTACTTGCTGGTAGATGCTCTTTGGGTGTAGATAAAAATAATTGATCTGAAATTTGAATAAACTTTCCGTTCAAATTATTTAAAGAGGAATTGAATTTTATGTGTTCGTTAAAATTAACTCTTTTTTTGTTATTTTCACCATAAAAATAATTACCTTTAATAAAATCTTTGTAATTATAAACACAAAGACCATTGAATGATGAAATAGTATAAAGTTTTTTTTCAGAGTTTAGTTTTTTTTGAAGAGAATAAATATATTTTTTTCTAATACTGTAAGCTGATAAAATATTTTTTTCTCTTTGAATTTTTAATACATTAGGAGTTTTAAATTTATGACATTTTAGTGCGAGAATATCATAATAATAGGGATTTGTTTTTACAGATATTCCATTTAGTTTATTTTTATTTTTTTTTAGATGTCTTAATACTTTAATAAATTTTTTAAAATTTATTTTTTTTTTAATCACATCATCAAGATCAATAATGCAAATAAAATCAGAATTTAAATTGTATTTAATAATATATTTTTGTAAAAAATCTCTACCTCTTGTTATTCGAAGTATTCTTTCATCAATAGAATTTAAAAAATCAGTCTTTAATAAAGTTACATCCTTATTAGTTTTTGAATAGTTATCTATAATTTCTCGAGTTTTATCTTTCGAGTTATTTTCAGCAATTATAATTTTTATTTTAAATGATTTTGGAAACTTCTCTAAAAAATTAAAATAATTTTTTAAAGTTGAAGCGCAGTTTTGAGCCAGAGATAAAAAAATAATTTTGTATTTCTTTCTCATTTAATATTTGAAATTTTTTTTGTTATATAGTTCGACAATTGTTTTATGTTTTTGGGTGTATAAACCTTAGAATTAACATGATGCCAACGTTTGAAATATAAAGGATAGTTATCATAACTTATTTTATGTATATAATTTTTATATATTTCTATCAAAGATACAGATCTATTTAAGTAAAAATTACATAAGGGATTTGATGCAAATCCTATTACTAAGCAATAATCATCCTTTTGAAATTCACAGGGAATATTAAAATTCAATTTTTTAAAATTTTTGTTTTTATAATTTAATCTATTTTTTTTGTTAGGATGATCTTTATAATAAATTTTAATTTTTTTACTTTTAAAAAGTTTTTCAAGTTTACTCATATCTTTTTTAAATTTAATAAAAAAGTATTTAAAGAATTTTTTATGAGTAAATCTTTGTAGTAATAATAGTATTTTTCTATTTTTTTTTTTATTTAAATTATTTTTAATAAATAAGCTATAATTTAATTTTTTAATATTTTTAGGATATCTTGAATAAAAAGAATATATAGACAAAAGGGGGTTGCCCTCTCTGTAAAAGAATTTAATTTTTTTTTTATTAATTAGGTAAATTATAAAATAATAAATTCTTTTAATTAAACTTAATTTTTTAAAATGTAAGATATTATCTATTTTTTTCATCAACATTTTATAGTTAATATCAAAGGGGCAGAAATATCCTTGTGGATTTATAAAATTTATTATGTAATCAAATTGCAAATTGCAACATTCGTGAAAAAAAATAATTTTTTTTTTTTAAATTTTATAGCCAAAATTATGAATAATAATTGTAAAAACTTTATTAGTGAATTTTTTTTTAAGACTTTAAAATTGTTTGTTTTCGAACTTTTTATAGATTTAAATGAAAAAGATAAATATTCATCTGAAAAAAGATAATTTTTTATCTTAAATATTTTCGGTAAATTTTTAATAATTTGTGCATGTGCAGTTGAGTCAATATAAACAATTTCAATTTCTTGATTATTCATTTTTTTTTTAATTTTAAATTCTCTATGTAATAGATGTTATCAAATTTCATTTGACTAGAAATTTTGTGATAAACGGTGATAACAGTGAGATCTTTAAAATCTTGTATTTTGTTAATTAATTTAGCTTCATTTAGATCGTCAAGTTGATTAAAACCCTCATCTATGATCATTATTTTTGGATTTCTATAAAACGCTCTTGCTATTGATATACGCTGTATTTGACCACCACTTAAATTACTATTAGTACCGTGAATTAAGGTATTTAAACCGTCATCAAGTTTATCAATAAAATCTGTTAGTTCTGCAAATTTTATAGCCTTGAGTAATTTTTCCTCATCTAATTTTTGACCTAAAAGTATATTATTCAATATAGTATCTTCCATCAAAGTAGGATTTTGAGGAATTATTGCAAAAGATTTCTTAATGAAATTTAAAATTTCATTATTTTGAATTAAACTATTATTTAAATAATATTTTCCACGTTCAAAATTTAGCAGACCAGTTATTAAATATAAAAATGTTGATTTGCCAGACCCACTTGGTCCGATTATTCCAATTTTTTCACCTTTACTTATCTTAAAATTAAATCCATCAAAAATTTGTTTACCATTATAACCAAATTTTAAATCAATAATTTCTAGATTAATGAAATCGTTAAATTTGTCTTCATTTGATTTTTTATTTTTAACAATATTATTTTCATCAATTTTATCATTTTTCATAAAAATTATATTTTTGTAAATTTCATCTAGAGAATTTAAATTGGATTTTACAACGATATATTGTGCAAATGCTCCCTGTACCGAAGGTAAAATTTTAATAAAAGAATAACCTATAACTGGTAGTATACTAAGATCAACAAAATCTAAATTATTTTTTTTATTAAAAATAAAAAAAATATACAAAGATAAAAATAATAATATTTCTAAATAATATCTTGGAGATATTGAGAAGAAAGTTGTAAAGAATCTGATTTTTTGAATTTTTGTAATTACTTCAAGCAAATTTTTTGAGTATTTATTTTCTAAACTATAAATTTTAATCTCTTTAAAAGATTTGATAAGATCATTAATTATTTTTATAAGTTTTTTATTTTCTACAGATAAAGTAGTATTATTTGAATTTATTTTTTTTCTTATATTTGAGAAAAAAATAATATAGAATAACCCAAGAAATAATATCATAAATATTGTTGGCTTTGGCGCCATATATAATAATAAACCAAGAATACCCAATACTAATACAGCTCTCGACAATATATCTGCTAATGGAATTAAAACTTGTGAAGTAAATCTTTGTGTTTCGTTTACTATTAAAGACAGAAATGAGCTCGATCCTGTTTTTATAAATTTTGAATATCCACTATAAATATAGAATTTTAATAAGTCTGATCTAATTTTACTTTCAATAGAAAAGGCAATTTTAGCACTTAAGTATGCAGAAAATAAAAAAAATAAATTAGATATAATTATTGCAGAGGTTGTAAAAAATAAAATAATATTGAATTGATCATATTTTTCAAGATTTAGTATTGAGAGGAAATATAATAATTTACTATTATCAAAATCTCCAGAGAAATAAGTAATAAATAGTGGTGCTAATGATGATATTCCTAACAATTGAAGCACAAGACCAATTATTAAACAAAAAATATAAATAATATATGCAAAAGTAAATTTACTAGGAATAATATATTTAATTTTTGAAAATGTATTCATATTAAAAACTATTTTTTTAAATACGTTAAAATATTTTTAAATTGTAAAAGTGGTTTTTTTTTTGCATATTCAAAATAAATATTACTTTTTTTTGCTGCCAACATATCTTTTTCATTATCACCAACAAAAAAACTCTCTTTAATTATTATATTCCAATTATTAAAAATATTTTTTATCATACCATTATTGGGTTTTCTCATATTTGATTTTTTTCTGTATTTTTTTATTAATGCCTTTGGATGATAAGGGCAATACTGCAGATCGTTTATAAATATTTTTTTTTTTAATAATTTATAAATTATTTTTTTTTGTAATATTAAAAAATCTAATTCGGTAAATTTTTTTTTCCCTATACCAGCCTGATTGGTAATTATAAATATATAATAATTATTTTTAACTAAATATCTTAATGCGGAAATTATTCCCTTTCTGAATTTAAAGTTTTTAAATTTATGGACATATCCAAAATCATGATTTATTACTCCATCTCTATCTAAAAATGCAGCTGGTCTATTAAAGTATTTAGGTATTTCATAAAAACCTTTTTTTAAATTTTCAGGAGTGCCAATATCAATAAAATAATTTTTTTTATAAATTCCATTAACTCTTTTATTATTTATTAAATTTATTAATATTTCATCTTCAAACGAAAATACTTTTTTGTGTATTAAATTTAAAATTTTATTTTTGCATAAATAAATTCCACCGTTCATTAATTTTGATTTTAAATTGAATTGTATTAAATTTTTATTTCCAATTTTTAAATTAGTTAGTTTTGAATTTGATTTATAATTTTTGTTATCAGTTAAAAAAATTGTAATCAAATTTTTGCTAAATTTTTTTGATGTAAAAATGTTAGACAAATCAACATCAAAAATAGTGTCCCCATTTATAAGAATAAAATCATTTTTTAGTCTATTTTTAAGATTTCTTAATGCACCCCCTGTGCCCATAGGTTTTTTTTCTTTAATATTCTTAATTTTAATTAAATTAAATTTTTTATTATTAAATTTTTTATGAATTATTATTCCTTTATAACCCGAGAGAATATAGCAATTCTCAAATGGATATTTAAAAAAATTGTTAATCTGATATTGTAAAAAAGGTATATTGTTAAATTTTATCATAGGTTTGGGTAGCTTTTTTTGTAATTTTGATATTCTACTACCCTTGCCGCCTGCTAAAATAACTAGATCTAATTTTTTAACTTTATACAATGAGTTTAATAATTATTTTTGTTGTTAAAAATGTATAATCCTTTTAATACAAAAAATAAATATGAAAGATACAAAATTTATAAAAAGACTAAACTTTAATATTAAAGAAAATATTAATTTAAAAAATAAAATTAAATACAAATATCGAGAGTTAAAATTAATAGTTGAAATAATTTATAATACTATAAAGAGCGGAAATAAAGTATTTATATGTGGTAATGGTGGATCGGCAGCAGATGCTCAACATTTAGCTGCGGAATTTTTGGTTAGACTTAAAAGCAGTTCAAATAGGAGACCTTACCCATTATTAAGTTTAGCTTTGGATACTTCAACTATTACAGCATGTGCAAATGATTTAGGTTTCGAAAATCTTTTTGCTAGAAATTTGAGAGCTTTAGCTAATGATAAAGATTCTTTAATTGTAATTTCTACATCAGGTAATTCAAAAAATATAATTAAAGTTCTAGATACTGCAAAAAAAATGAGAATAATATCAATAGGATTGTTGGGAAATAAGGGAGGAAAAGCAAGAAAAATTGTCAATTATCCACTAATTGTTCCAAGTAATAATGTTGCAAGAATACAAGAGGCACATATTTTTTTAGGTCACTTTATCTTGAGTGAGGTTGAAAATAAACTAATTAGAGAAAAAAATTGAAAAAAAAAATATTTTTGACTGGTGGTGCAGGATATATTGGATCCGTTTTAACAAAAAAATTACTCGATAATAATTACGATGTAAAAGTTTTAGACAACTTTTTTTATGACCAACAATCACTTATTGACTGTGCAATATATAAGAATTTTGAGCTTATTAATGGTGATATTAGAGACTATGATCTTGTTAAAAAATCTATGCAAGATGCAGATGTTATAATACCTTTGGCTTCCTTGGTTGGAGCGCCTATCTGTAAAAAATTTCCAAAATTATCTCATGAAATCAATTTTAATTCCGCAATAAATATTATAGAGAATAAGTCCGATAATCAAAAAATTATTATGCCAACAACAAATAGTGCATATGGAACTGGGAATAAAGATAATTATTGTGACGAAGATTCAGAATTAAGACCGATTTCAGAATATGCAGAACAAAAAGTTGAGTTAGAAAAAATATTAATGAAAAAAAATTCCGCTACAAGTTTGAGACTTGCAACTGTATTTGGACCATCTCCAAGAATGAGACTGGATCTTCTAGTAAATGATTTTACGTACAGAGCCTTTAAAGACCAATTTATTGTATTATATGAAAGTTCTTTTAAAAGAAATTACATACATGTTCACGACATCGCAAATGCTTTTCTTTTTTGTATAATGCAAGATAAGACAAATAATGAAATATTTAATGTTGGGCTGTCTGATACTAATATATCTAAATTAGAACTATGTAAAAGAATTAAAAAAATTTTACCTAATTTAAATATAATAGAGTCCCAATATAAAAAGGATCCAGATCAAAGAAATTATATTGTTTCAAATAAAAAAATTGAAAGTTTTGGATTTAAAACAATATATTCACTAGAAGATGGAATTCATTCATTATTAAAAATATTTAAAGTTCTGAAAAGTAACTTTTATTCTAATATATAAATCAAATTGAGTTTAATATATCTGTTAGTTTTTTAATTTTTGAAATTTTTAAAGAAGGGTAGTTACCTATATAATATCCAAAGTGATGGACATGTTCTACATTTCGGAAATTATTTTTATTAAATCTTAAATATTTGAGATACGGTTGTCTTAATTGATTACCACCTCCAGCATTCCCTCTTCTAAATTCAATTTTATGTTTTTTTAACAACGTTTCTAAATAATTTCTTTTTTTAAAGTCTTTTTGCCTCAATATTACTGGGAAAGCATAATTTGATGAACCATTTAGATTAAATTCTGTGATATAAATAGTTTTATCAATATTTTTAATAAAAAAATTCATATTTCTATTTCTCAAACTAATATTGCGGTCAAGTTTTTTCAGCTGATTTAAGCCTAATATAGCTCCGATTTCATTGTTTCTAAAGTTAAATCCAATATTGGAAAATATAAACTCAGTATTTAAGTCTCTATATTTTTTTTTGAATTTTTCTTTTGTTTTCTTAAATTTACTCTCTCTTACAAGTCCATGTCCTCTTAAAATACAACACAAATCATAAAATTTTTTGTTGTTGGTTGAAATCATACCACCTTCTATAGTGGTCATATGATGTGCATAGTAAAACGAAAAATTACTCGCAATTCCAAAATTCCCACATTTAATTTTACCATTTTTAGATCCATGTGACTCACATACATCTTCTATCAAAAGAATATTTTCTTTTTTTACAATTTTTAGCAATTCCTTTGATAGACCATTGAAACCTTGAATATGACTTAAAAATATTGCCGCTGTATTTTTATTTATTTTTCTTTTTATTTGATCAACATTCATTGCTAAATTATTTAAGTTAATATCTACAAATACCGGCTTAAAAGAATTTACTAAAACTGAAACAATGTCAGAATTCCAAGTAAGAGGTGGAACAATTATCTCATTTTTATTATTATTTAAAAAAATTTTTAAAGCTGCCAGTGTTAAAAAATTTGCGCTTGAACCAGAATTAACAAAAACACTATATCTTACTCCAAGCCACTTAGACCATTTTTTTTCAAACTGATAAACTTTTTCTCCAGCCGTCAATTTTGGTTTTTTTTTTAAAAATTTTATAATTTTATTAATATCATCATGATCTATATTATTTTCCATTAATGGGTGAGGATTATTAATTTCTTTCATTAGCACCAATTTCTATATATTAATTAATTTTTTATGCATAGTAAGAATATCAAATTTTGTTTTTTAATACCATCAAGAAATCGAGTGAACGAACTCACCAAAACACTGTATAATATTTTAAAAAAAACTTATAATCCAAATTGTATTGAAATACTTTTAGGCATAGACAAAGATGATATTAGCTCTATTAATTTTGAAATTCCACATAATTTAATAAATAAAATTAAAATAAAAAAAATCATACTTGA
>MDTG01029469.1_pt1 | contig 13008 bp, 10 predicted proteins | sample 811421 | NCBI WGS metagenome assembly MDTG01 (sample SAMN05326645, study PRJNA326480) | marine metagenome | isolation source: seawater | place: Pacific Ocean: South East | collected 2011
CAACGCCAACGCCAACGCCAACGCCTACTCCCACCCCAACCCCAACACCCACGCCCACGCCCACGCCGACGCCAACACCGACGCCGACGCCGCCACCTCCGCCTCCGCCATGCGAGCCGAACTTCGCGCCGGTCGCTCCGCCAAGCGGCTACGTCATCACGCCGCGTGATCAGCAGCCGCAGCGTTCGGTGCAGGACGACGAGGAATACCGGGCGAACTACACGGCCGCCGAATACATCAACGCGCTCTATGCGCTCGACAACGGCTGGACCGGTGACGGCGTGCTCGTGGGCATCCTTGACGACGGCATCAACGATATCCCGGAACTCGAAGGCCAGGTCGACCGCGACCTCAGCCGCGACTTTGGGGGAATCGTCATCGATGGCGCGCTGCAGCCCCGCGAAGGCGGCGCGAACACCGGCGACGCCACCTCGACTCACGGCACCCCGATTGCAGCTATTATCGGAGCTCGCAACGACGGACAGGGCATCCAGGGGCTTGCCCCGGACGTGACGCTCGTCTCGCTGCGCGTCGACGCGATGGTCAACGGCAACCGAACGTATGGCTTCCGCAGCAACGAGGCCATCGAATACGCGATGGCGAACGACATCATGCTCCTGAATATGTCGCTGACCCGCAGCGACCCGACGCAGGTCTCGACGATCATGCAGGACGTGCTGGCCGACTACGCCGCGTTCGGCGGCCTCTTGATCAACAGTGCCGGCAACAACATGCAGGACAACCCCGGCAACTATCTCGACATGACCGACGAAAACGCCGAGGCACTCCTGTTCGTCGTCGCGCTAAATCCGAACGGCACCGATTACAGCCTGGCGACCTACTCGAACCGCTGCGGGGTCGTGATGGATCGCTGCGTCGCTGCCATGGGCGGCAATGTCACGCACAACGTCAACGGTGAGACAATCGGCTATGGTGGAACGAGCTCGGCCGCTCCGCAGGTCACCGCGCTCGCGGCCATGATCCTGTCGAAATGGCCGCAGCTGACCGGTGTCGATGCAGGCAACGTGATCATCAACACGGCCCGCGACATCGGCGAGGAAGGCGTGGACGAAGTCTTCGGTGCCGGACTGATTGACGTGAAGGCCGCGCTCTCACCGGTCGACCCCACACTCTCGAACGGCAAGACCTCGAGTTCAATCAACAACACCGTGATGGTCGTCGGCGGCGCGTTCGGTGGCGGATACGGTCCGTCCTCGATCGAATCGGTCTACAGCGACGTCACCGTGCTCGATGCCTATGGCCGCGACTACAACGGTGACATTTCTGGTCTGGTGATCCGTCCCGGCGAAACGAGCGGCAACTGGCTGCGCCGCCGCGTCGAAGCGCAGACCAATGCCGGCTCGACAGGCTTCGTCAGCACGAAGATGTCGGCTTCGCTGGGCTACACCGCCTTCGAGACCGAGCATCGCGATCAGGACGGTAACGCTATCCTCCAAAACCACCTCTCGAACGCGGCCTTCGCGCTGCGCCTCGACGAGGACACGACGGTGACCGCCGGCTACAACAGTTCCGACAACGTCATGGACGATGTCATGGGCCTCGCGCCCACGTCGGACGCGATGTTCGCCTACTCGCCGCTCGCTCAGACCAGCGTGGGCGTCAGCCACAAGGTCGGTGACGGCCGGGTCGCCGTATCCGCCTACGTGGGTCGCCAGGAAGACACCGCGACCAACGGACTCACGGTCCAGTGGCAGCAGGGTCCCTCCTCGCTGAAGCTGGGCCTGGTCGACGAGACCGGCACCGTCTTCGGCACCCCAGTGGGTGCGGGCGCGATGCGCTTCGGCGACGGGTCGAGCACGGTGTTCGTCGAGGCCGCCAGCGGCTTCGACCTCGGTACCTGGCAGTTCGACGGCTACGCGAGCCTGGGCGCGACGCGCCTGAAGCTGGCTGACGAGATGCTGCTCACCGATGCGGACACGATCACCAGCGGACGGTTCGGCTTCACCGCCAGTCGCGAGGCCTTCGGCGGCCTCGTGAGCTTCGGGGTCGCTCAGCGGCTTGTCGCGCTCTCGGGCGATGCGACCTTCACCGTGGGCAGCGGCTACGACCTCGGCATCCGCGGTCTCGTCTTCGAGGACCGCACCGTCGACATGCGCGGCCGGATGGCGCCGCAGCTGACCTTCGGCTTCGAGAAGATGGGCGAACGATCCGCCTTCCGCCTCGGTGCCGCGAGCGACGCGCAGGCGCGCGATGTCCGAGCGGTCGCTTCATACACTCTGAAATTGAATTGAGGGAGATTGAAATGTTGAGGATTAACAGCTTCTGCGCCGCACTGATGGTCGGCCTATCGTCGGCGGCGATGGCGCAGGCGACGGCGACGGAAACCACCGTAGCGATCGGACCGGACGGGACTCCGCGCTACGATGTCGGTAGTTTCGATGTCGCTGGTATCGAACTGGGCATGACACCCGATCAGGTCCGCGCGGTTATGCAGGAAAAGGGGTTCAGTGTGGCTGAGACAGCGGTCCCCAGGCACCTCACATATGCCGGGCTTGTTCAAGCGCAGGCTACGAGACTGAACCAGCCGAGGCCCGACGTGGCGTTCTTTGCCGGGCCTGCCGAAATTAGTGGGACCGATGCCGGTCGCAATCGCCTGGTCGTGCGCTTCGTGCAGACTCGCGATGGACCGCGCGTATCGACCATAAGGCTAACCTTCGATCGCAACACGAACGATTACGACCGTTTGGAGGTCGATCTGGCTGATCGCTATGGCCCTCCATCAAGCAAAATGTTTGCGAGCCACGGGTCACATTGGTGCAGCATCGGAGGAATTGCCACCTGCGATGTGTCGCCAGACCGAGGCACGCCTAAGCTTTCGTATTCGCCATCGATAACTGCTACGCTAACGCTGACCAACTTTGAGGCCATGACGGCGGCGCGCGATGCGGAAATAGCCGCGCTGTTCAGCGCACCGACCGGCGAACGCCAGCGCAGCCTGCTGGGCTCTTGACGATATGATCGCGGAAGTGTTCCTTTGGATTTCACTGATGTCGGCGGTCGCCCCGCCGACTCCATATCTCGATTTGCAAAAAGTCACCGAGGATGGCGGGCCGGAAAAGGACGCAAGCCCTGCACTGGCCAATCTACCCAGCCACGTCAGGGCAGCGGTCTTCGCGGCATTCGACGGCGAAAACGGAGAGATCGCAGGAGCGTTGATCGCAGGCACCGATCTGTACGTCGTCTACACCCGCGGGCCGGGATGGTGTGGGAGCGGTGGTTGCCGGGCGCAGATCTGGCGTGACACGGGTGTCGATGCAGAACGGCTGGAATCTTTGCCTGTCGGCTGGCTGCCAATAGTGCGGCTCGCGGATGGCGAGGACGGCCAACCGCGGCTAGGTGTGACAATCTGGGAAGCTACGGCGAAGCCTTACCTGCTAGGCATTGAAATCACCAGCGACGGGTGGAACTACGAGGGTTGGAGGAAGATACTACCCCAGGATTCGGGTGAAATCTTGCTGTCCGCTGAGATGCTTGCGTCCTACGATCCATCGCTCGGCAGCACTGCCAGGTTTCCCGAGAACCTTCAGGGAATGTGGGCGGAAACACTCGCGGAATGCGAACCCGAGATGACTGGGGCCATGCTCATCAGCTCGACCCGCATCGAGTATTACGAGGGTTGGGACGAACTGATCGCGATCGAAAGCAATGAAGTTTTCACTCACGGCGAAAAGGGTGTCACCGCCCGACTATCCTATAACCATGCTGACGGGCCGCAACCTGCGCGCCAAGTCGACTTCGCATTAGGCCCCCGTGACCTAGAAATTCACGACGGACACGGACGCCAACGTTACCTTCGTTGCCCGTCCGATTTGCCCAAGTAGTGCTACCCCCTTCCGCGCCCATATCGCCCGTGTCCGCACGGACCCGATCAAGCAGCGGTGGCAAACTCCTCCGCCATTTGCTCTGCCATCCGCATACGCAACTCGGCGAGCGGTGCGGCCATGCGAGTTTCATCGCCGGTCCGGCGCAGGAACCAGTCGGCGAGCTGATAGATCGCAGCAGGCGTATCCACGCTGAGATATCCTTGCGCCCGCAGCCACGTCAGTGTGATCATGGCGGTCAGCACGGTGTCGAAAGCGACGTGATGGCGGACCGCAATCCATTCTTCCGGGGTTTGCGGGATTTCCACCTCCGCTTTCCCGACGAACAATTCGCGCGGCATGCCCATCCGCAAGCCAATTTCAGATAGATGGGCCCAGTGGCGCCCCTGGTCCTTCAGGGCCAAGGCAAAATCCATGTGGGGTCGGATTTCACCGAAGCGCGCACGTTGTCCGTATCGAAGCTGTTGCGGCAAGACCGTCCGGTACTGCATCGCACCCAGCGTCAACAACGGCAGATCGGCCGACAATCCGCCGTAAGTGACCACGCGGTGATCCGGCCGATAACGGATATGATCGAGCAGGCCTTCGACCACGGCTTCTTCGTCGCCGTGCTCGCATTCTGTCCATGCCGACAACCCTTCGATCGTCATCGTGCGATCGTCCCCGAACACGAGATCGAGTGCGGCGGCTGCGAATATCCGTTTGCAGGCTTGGTTGTGGCGCTTCAGACCTTTGCGCTCCAGCTTTGCGATACCTTTGGGATCGATAGCGCGGTAATCTTCGTGGAGATATTCGTCCCACGCGGACTCGGTGTCGATGAACGTCAATTTCAGCATCGTAATTTTCCTTCTTCAGGTTGGACCCGCCCACCCGTTTCACTTCCGGGGGCTAAAACCCGACGGGGCGCGCCCGTTCGATGACGCGCCACGCTTGCCACGCTGCGCTGAGTGAAGTTCGCTCGTGCCGGGAAGAGTGTGACCACATGAAGGCCGCCCACAGGCATTGCGCTTCATCCGGCGCCCTGCGCGACCGCGACAGAATGTTCGAACCGGGACCTGGGCGCTCGATCCGATACGCTACAGCGATCTCCTCCAGCACGCTGTTCGCGCACTCCAGCGGCAGGATATCGAGATCCGCGCGTTCCCGTTGCAGCAGTTGCAGGTCGGCCGGCGGAAGCGGCCCGCCGGAGGCAAACCTGTGGCGCAAGTAATGCTGCGGAGTACGCGACGCGCGTGCGATCAATGTTGCGCTGGCCGGAATGCGTTCGGCGATACCAGTAAGGATTTCCGCGCGGGTCGCCGTCCTGTCGAAGGCGCGATGATCGATAGAGAACCGCGCCACCGATTCCGGACAGCGGGTGACGGTGAAGATGGCGGTCGATCGGATCGCCGACCGGGGGGAGAATTCGCTGCGGTCGCGGATGATGGCGAGCGAGCACACGGTTTGCGGATGTCGCCTGGAAGTTTCGGCCATGGAAATGGTCCCTTGCTGTAGAACGAGAAAGGGCGGCGCTCCCCGTTGGAAGCGCCGCCCTTTGTGTCTGGTGTGGAGGCTGTCAGGCCGCGGCTTTGTCGACCTCGACTGCGGTGCCGTCTGCATGGAACGCGAAGGTGGTCGCCTCCCATGCGCCGCTCTCCAGCACATCATCCAAATTGTCGGCAATGACCTTGATCCGGATGGCGGCTTTGGCGTGGGCCATTTGCTTCGTAGCCTTCTTCTGCACCGGCATTTCGCGCAGCACCCCGCGCTCGTCAGCCGCGAACTGGCGGGTGCCGTCGTCGGTCACCAGGACCAGCGGTTCGTTCTTGGCGACGTGCGCAGGATGCACCTTCACCATGGCGACGCTGTCCAGCATGCGATAGACGAGAAAGTACCAGGCCGGCGCGTCCGGAAAGCGTTCGTCGCTGTACACCGCGAATACGGCATCTTGCCTGTCTTCGGCGGCTTTACGAGCAATCCCCTCGAGGATCGGCCACGTAACGCTTTGAATGCCGCCGAATGTGATTGCGGCGCTGGTCGTGCCGGTGACCGGCAGACCCATTTCCAGACGAAGGGCGAGCGCGTTCGCCCGGTGGGCGTCGAGCCCACCAGCTTGGGAATTGTTCATCAATCTGTTCCTTATTTCAGTGTGACGGCGTGTTCGCCGGAGCCTTTTCCTTCAACCGGATGGCCCACCATCAGCGCCGCCAGTGCGCCACTTCCACTTTGCGGTTGACCGGTGACCACGTCCAGTCGGCGCGGTAGCGCACGACCCAGTCGACCGGCACCATCGTGGGATCGCGACCGACCAGTTCGCGGTACCAGGCGATCTCGGCGTCGCGCTCTGCCTCCCGCACGAGTTTGTGATACACGCCGTGATACGAGCGCCGGTACGCTCGCCGATACGCATCCTTTTGCAGGCGATGCGGAAGATCGCTGGCTTCGAAGCGCCAGGTGGGAGCCTTAGCACCTTCGAGTGCGTGGGCCACAACCGTCTTCCCGTCGCGGCACTCATGCGCGAGCAGGTTGACGAGGCTGGCAACATCGTCAGGTGCGCGATGTGCCGTGGGATTGAACATCCCGGCCTGCGCAAGAAGGTAGTTCTGTGCAGCGCCATCGAAGCCGAGATCCCGCCAGGGCACGTCCCGCATCGCGCAGATCCAAGGAATCTTCGCGACTTCCGGAACCAGCATCTCCAGGTGCCTACGGTCGAACTCTGCATTGAAACACAGGCTGGCCTGCGCGCGCCCGAGATATTCGGCGACGCTGTCCGGATTGATGCGCTTGCCTTCCACCATGCCATCGTCGATCCCCGTGATTTTCGCGATATTCGGTTCAATGGGTCGGCTCGGTTGCTGGAGCCCAGTGCGCATGCTTTCGACCGCGATCACGCGGCCTTGAGCATCGATCTGGATGATTGCGGCGGCGATCTCGATGATCTCGTCATGTTGCGGATCGAGACCCGTCGTTTCAAGGTCGAGGACGGCCACCTTCATGTGCAGCGGTCCCGCCCCTTCCGGCGCTTTCCACTGATCGAGTGGCAGGATGCGATGAAGGACGCGTGTCTTGTCGTCCGCCCCCGACAAGGGAGGCGAGGTTGTCGATTGTGTCATGATTGTTCTCCTCGTGGGTACACGGGGGACGGTCGGAAGAAGTCCTTTTCCTTCTCCTTTCCATCCCCCGGCTGCCCGTCAGCCGAAGAGTATCTGGCGGGTCCGGCCGCGCGATCCGGCTTTTCCCGCTGCGGCGGCATGGGCGGGCCTTCGATAGGCAGCGAATAGTGCGATTAACCCGGCGCGCTGGCGGTCAGGTGATGCCGTTCTGCCGCGATGCCGCCTGCTGCCGTGCGGCAAGTCTCGCGCGGTGCTGACGCGCGTCGTCGCTCAGCACGCGCCGGTCGCCCGGCGCAAGATCGACCGGCCACCTCTCCCACTGCGCTTGCGCCTTTGCCGCGGCCGCGAAATGCGATCCGTCACTCCTCGCACGGGCCTTCCGCCAGCGCTGCAAATCACGGCGGCTGCGCCGTTCGCCTTCCTCGGTCACCCATCGCATGAGCTTGGTCCAAATCCCGGTTGCCGCCCAGGCACGAGCCTCTGCGCGCTCTGCTTCCGGTAGCTTTTCGATTATGGCCGACTGGCCCTTGGCGAGCAGGGCCGCGGTAACGGTCTCGCGCAGCATCGGATGGATATGCTTCATGTAATCTGCCTGCCGCTGTTCCATCCGCACCAGCTCGGCTTGCACCCGCGGATCGCTCAGGCCGCGTCTGGTGAGGCCGTTTTCAGGCCAGTAGACCGGCATGGGCAGGACCAGACCGTCCTCATCCGTGCCGACATGGATGGCCTTGTTTGTGAACCGGTCGATAAAGGTCTTCGCCGCCTCCACTTCGCGGGCCATTTCGTCCTGAAGAGCCGCATCCGACGCGCTTTTTTGAGAACGATCCGCCACAATCGTTGGGGCCTTATCCCGGGCGTTGGACGCATCCGGATTGCGCTCGTCAGCACGCGATGCGGCGATGCTGGCGAGCCGCTCTCCGAACGCGCGCATGGTTTCGGCGAGCGCCGGATCGATGCTTCGCGTTACCGCCCTGTTAATGGGCCGGACCGCACTTGCGGCCTCGGTCCGCGGGCCGTCCACGCAGGTAACGACTGGCCCGGTCGCAGGTTTTTCCCCCTTCGGCAAAACGGTGCGAACATCCGGCATCCCCACCCGCCGTGGCGGCCTTACCGGACGCAGATTGGACAGGCGAGCCGATGATACCACCGGTCGCACGGGGCCGAGAGCCGCGCCGGTCCCGGCCTGCTCTTTCGGCGGATCAACCGGTGTTACAGCGGCTATTGGTGTCCGACCCGACACAGCGGGCAGCACCGGAGAAATGATCCCCGGCTTCGGCCAGGCGGTCGTGATACCGGCTGTTACTTTCGCAATAATGGGCGGTTTGACCGTTGGCCTGGAAACCGGCTCGACCTTAGCTTGGGCGGGCGGTTCGGCCCGGTGAACCGGCATTACAAGGGGCAGGCGAGAACTGGGCCGGACAACCGGTCCGACGGTGGTCCCGGTGACGCCTCGATCGGATCCACCGGACACCGGTTCGATACGCGGGACGCCATGGGTTACCCGCGCGACTCCCACCGGGCGCAGCGTCACATCGGCCGTCTCCGGCTTGCCGACCGGCCGAACTTTTGCCGTTGCCGGGGCGGGTTTGCGAACAGGTTGCACCACACCGGCGAGGCCCTCGGACAAGGCCTTCGGCCGCACTTGTTTGATCGTGATCGTGGGATTTTTTGGTTTGCGCGGCCCGACCGGGCGAAGGGTAGGCGCGACCCGGTGGGAGATAGCGGTGACGGGTTCGATACTTGCGTTCGATTGCACCTGCGGCTTGGTTTCAGCGACCGGGCGCACCGTCTGCGGCAAATCGTGCGAGGGCGAAAAGGCCGGCGCGACCGGCCTCGTCGTCGGCCAGTTCGGGGCCGTAGGGACAACCTGTCGCAGGTGCATCGTAATGCCGAAAGGTGCCGCAATCGCGGGCGCGTTCCCGGAGGGCGTGCGAAGGGATTGGACGGCCGCAAGCGATGGAGCAATCGTAGTCTGTGGTCCCATCACCGGCCGGATCTTGGGCGCGCTCAGATCGGTTTCGACGCACGTGACACGGCGAAGATCGCGCTTCGGCACCCGCGCCAGTTCGATGCGCGCAATCGCCGCCAGCCTGCGCTTCAGCCTCCGCTGGCGACGTTCCTCACGCTTCGTTTCGAGGGCCGTCGCGAGAGCGACATTGGCCTCCATCGTCCTGCGATTGGCCTCGACATCGGCCACGAACTCGCCCTCGCGCGCGGTTCGCGTCTTGCGCTTGTCGAGCTTCTTCTGCGGCTTGTGAACAAGCCCGCGTTCAGCATTCGAGAGGTGCGTGTAGTGCCGCTCGGTCCCGGCGCGCTCCAGAGTAGCGGTCATGATCTCCGCCACGCGGCGGCGCGCATGGCGCCAGTATGCCGCGCCGTCGAGATCGCTGCGATAATCCTCGGCGATCTCCCAGCTGTAAGGCGCGCTCCGCGTCATCGGGCGCCAGCTACCCACGATATGACAATGGTAGTTGCGCTGGTCCCCGTTGGGATCGGGGTGGTGCAGCGAGGCCGCATAGGGCAGGCCGTGACGTCCGAACAGCTCGTGCGAGACGGCCTTCATGATCGCCACGCGCACCTCCTGCGGCACATCGTGCGGCAGCTGGATGATGATGCTCACATCGAGCTTCGCGTCCGCCCGGCTCTCGCGCTGGGCGAGTTCAACGAGGTCCGCGCCCATCAGGATCTCCGCCAGATCGCCGCCCATATTGCTGATGAAAATGGCCCGTCCCAGGGTGTCGAGCTCGCAATGGTCGGGATCGGAAATATAGACGATCCGGCGGCCCACGATGCCGAAGGAATGCCTCTTTGCGCCGTCATATTCGAGCGTCATCACGATGCCTTGGCGGCCCTGCCTGTCGATGATCGGACCATCATAGGACGGCAGGTCGAAGATCGACCTAGACTCAGCAATCTTGCGCTCCTTGCGCCGGAATGCACGCCGGTTTTGCGGCTTGACACGGATACGGATTTTCTTCGGCGGAGCGCGGCGTTCGACCTTGTCGAGCTGGCGCTGGATGGCCTTGTTGATGCGTGCTTGGAGCCTGTCGTCACGCAGGATCGCGGCCATCCTGCGACGCTCGCGGCGGCCCGCCGAACTCGTGTCGCGGCGGTGGATCGTTAACTGCTTGAGCGCCGCGCGGGTGAGCGAGAGGACGGTGCCGTCGAGGGTGTAGGAATAGTTGCGGGCGAGGCTGTCACGCTCGGTGGCGTTAGGAGGTGTGGGGGGTCTGTTTGGTTTGCGCATAGCTAAACAATTTCTCTCGCTAAGACCCCCACACCTCCTTTCTGCCACTTCGCCCCAACCGCTTCACGCGACCCAAAAATGACAGCGCACTCTTCGCGCTCATCGCCGTCGCATGCATTCCGGCATCAGTCTGCTGACTTCCATGGCGGACGGGAGGCACACGGGTGCGGGCAAGAGAGCAGCAGGATAAAATACGAGCCGGTCGATTGCGGCGGGTACACGAATTCGGCATGGACAGATGAGGGCTGCATGCAGAGTTCGAGCAACGATGGAGGGGCGCAAATATGTATGATCATCTGAGCGACCTGGCGCAGCGGCTCGGCATGCATATGGCACGAGGCTGCACCGATGGTCTGCGCGGCCATTTCGGTGACGAATTGCTCGAAGATTTTTCGGACGAAGACCGTAGGTCCCTCGGCGTCGCGTTGGCCGAACTCGAAGCCGACGGTCTCGTCACACTTTCGCATGTAATTGGGCCGCACCTGCCGCGCGTGCGAACGACTTGGCAATTGTTCGTCGCGTGCGATCCGGCCATCACCGGTCACGATCCGGTCGAGGACTCGGTTGTGCTCGCCCGGATGTTGATCGAGAAATCCGACCTTGGCGGCCATGCCAAGAGGCTAGAAGATGCGACGGGCTGGCCGCGTCGCCGGTTTAATCCGGCTTTCGCGTTACTGGTGCCGTATGTCGCCGATGGCCGGATCCGCAAGCCGATCCAGAACGACTATCCCGTGATGGGCTTCGTTCTGGCCGATGAAGACCTTGTCGCACTGCAGCGCTATGTGCGCGATCATACCTGATGATAAAGATGACTTATGGTGGCCGACCGTTCGATGCCAAGCGCTTCGCTCGCGATCTTGAAGCGAAAGCGATGGACATGGCGATGCGGGCCATGGAGCAGAAGGCACGCGGCGCTGCCTCCTCGATCATCGACCCAGAGACAGGTCGCCACGCCGATGTGTTCGTCGACCGCTTGCCGGAAAACGCAATTGCCATTCGGACGACCGGCTCGCCTGCCTTCGCCCGGCTGCTCGAAAAACGCTTGGGCGTAGGTCGTGGAGAAGTCGAAATTATGAACGCCGCCGATGGGGCCAAGTGCCCGAAAATCTATCTCGCCCACGCAAGCGGCGACAAGCCGCGCATACGTCCGCTCGCCGAATATCTAATGGCCAATGGCATCGAGGTCTGGTTCGACGAATGGGAAATCGAACCGGGCGACAGCTTGCGCGAGAAGATGGAGGAAGGCCTTAGCGCAATGACCCATTTCGTCGTCGCGCTGACCGAGACGTCGATCACCAAACCCTGGGTGGCGAAGGAGATCGACGTCGGATTGGTTCGGCAGGTCGGAGGGCAGAGCCGGTTTGTTCCGCTGCTTATCGATTTGCACCCGACGAAACTGTCGCCGTTCCTGCAATCGATGCTCTATCTCCCGATCGATCCGGCCGACGAAACACAATGTAAGGCCTTGGTGCATCGGCTTTACGGGATCAGTCGTAAGCCCGCCCTCGGCCCCGCGCCCCACTACGTTAGGAACGCGCCCGAAGGTTTTGAGGGGTGGTCACCCGCAGCTATAGCCGTTGGCCGACATATTGTGGAGGCCAGCGAACTCGCGATGTCGGTCGATCCAATCGTGACGCTGGACGCTCTCCAGGACGCGCTCGACCTTCAGCCGGACGATCTTCGCATCGCACTGCTCGACCTGCATGATGGCGGATATCTACGAGAGATGAACGTGCACGGACACTATGCACCGCAGCCCGCGCTGTTCGTCGAATTCGACGAGGCCTTCATGCCGTTCAGCCCACGCGAGGACGCCATAGTGCTTGCGAACAGAATGGTGACGGGCGACGAGCGCGTCTGCGACACCGCGCGGATAGCCGAGGAACTGGGCTGGGAACCGCGGCGGACGAACAGCGCGATCTGCTATCTGGAACGTGCCGGTGCCATCAAGGCTCGCACCACCCTGGCTTCGGCCCCTTGGCGTGCGGTGCAGCTTTTCCGCACCGATGACACACTGCGCTTTGCGCGAAACCAGGCTTGATACTCCGCTCGCCTCAACCGCAACGGCGTTCAGCCCGGTTTGCTTACAAGATGTGTCGATATCATCCGATAGCTTCTTAGCATTCTGCCGCTGATTGCATGCGACGGAACGGCAGCATTGCGCCCTCATAGCGGCCATAAAGTCAGGCGAGGACACGCCTGAAAGCTGCCGTTCCAAAGTTTCGTCTGATTGAGGAAAATAAGCCTTCAATCGCAATAGGTCGAAAAATTTTCTTCGCGATGCGTCTTGGTCGCTGAAGTGAGGCGCATGAAATCCTCGTTAAGTTCGGCTTTGCCGTATCGTGACCGTGCACGAATTAAGTTGCTCCTTCATTATGACTTTCGGATGAGCACCACCCCAGCAATCACAAGCGCGCCGCCAGCCAGAAGCCAGGATTGATCGACAAGCAATGCGCTAGCCACGATCAATGCGGCAGCTAGAGGGCCTTTCAAGGACTGACGCTCATTGCGAAGTCCTGCGAGTTGCTCGATACTGAGCGGATCGAGCTGAACCGGCACATATCCTGACTTTGCGATCGAGTTCGCAGTGGCAAGTATGTCGGGCAAGGACGCCGACAACCCCAGCAGCTGACCGCGAAGTTTCTTCAAACCCGACCGAGCGCTAGCGAGCGAGAACCGCTCGGCGAAAAGCTCCGTCATGATCGGCCGGGTGTCCTCGGCAATGTTATAGTCGGGTGCCAGTGATCGGACGACACCCTCTGCCGTAAGCAAGGTACGCAGAAGAATGGCCAGATCAGGTGGCAGAACCAGTCGATAATCCCGCAAC
>MDTG01217070.1_pt1 | contig 13008 bp, 13 predicted proteins | sample 811421 | NCBI WGS metagenome assembly MDTG01 (sample SAMN05326645, study PRJNA326480) | marine metagenome | isolation source: seawater | place: Pacific Ocean: South East | collected 2011
GCTCTTGTAAAAAAGAAAAAGTAGAAGAGGTTCTGCCTTGTCTTTGTGAGACAAATGACAATAGTTTCGTTGAATACTTAAATAATGATAGTTCAGAAAGTCTAATATGCTATATTCCAAATTCATTTACACCAAATGGAGATCAACATAATGACAATTTTTATATTAGAATTAATTCTTTTGCGGATTCTATTGATATTGATCCATGGAATGATCCTGTAATAGAAAATATTTCTTATAATTTATTTATTGAAGGTAATCAAGTGGTTTTTGATGACCCTGTTAATGGTCCTACTTTTCCTTGGAATGCAGCAGGTTATTCAAATGGAGAATATACTTATCTGATAACATTTAGTTATAATGGATTAACTTATCAAAAAAATGGTAAATTTTCATTGATTAAAGATATCAATAATTTATCTAATACTTTTAATTGTTTTCCTGAAGGTTTGTCAAATTGTACTTTCCCTGATATGATTGACCCTGAATACGGTTTTATTTATCCTACACAAGAAGATATCGGAAATTGGCCTCAATAATCAAACTGAGATTAAAGAATTATTTCTGCATAATAATTGGAGTAAGCTTATCTTTTAATCTTTGATATTCTTTTTTATCCATAAGATCTAATTCCATAAGATCTTTACTTTCTTTTAATTTCTTAATCGCCTCTTCTCTAGTTAGTGGGGCATTTGGATTTAATACTTCTCCATCTGCAAGAGCATTTTCTATATTTAGTATTGTTTTTCTAGAATCTTTTAGCATATTTTTTATTTGTCCAGCACTATTATCTTTTGGGCTTTTTACAAATAGACTAATATATAAAGGCATTTCATTTTTATTCTTCATAATATTATAGCCTTTATATTTTTCATGTTTAACATATAAAAATTGCACAACAACTTTTTCTCCACTATAGTTCTGCGGAAGATATTTGAAATCATGTATATATGTACCGCTTACATCACCAAGGACTATATTTTTAAAAACATAATTCATTTTTACTTTTCCTTTTTTAGAATATGCTTGACCTATAATAAGCGTATCCCCAACAGATATTTTCAGACCTGTTTTTGTTGTGTATGATCCTATTTTTGTATCATTCTTAAGTTGTTTTGCAAAACCTATATCTTGTGTTTGCTCATACGTAATGTCCTGTGCAAGAATTATAAAAGGTGTTAGTAGTAGGATAAAAAGTAATTTTCTCATAATTTGTATAGTGTTATTGTATATTGATTATTTTTTTCAAAACTAATAATATATAGATGCAAAATATTTTTTTGGAATATTAGTTATTAATATCAATATGTTATTAAGAAATTAATATCTTATTTTTCTTCTATAATAGTGTAATTGAAATAATCAAGTATCTCTCTCTCTTGCTTAAAATACTTGTTAATTATTTTTAAATCTCTTGCTTTTAACAAATTTATTTTTTCTTGATTAAGATTTGTTATATGCATATATTTTTCACTTTTAAAATTATGTGCCTTAAATTTTTTATTTATATCTATATCATTAATTTCAGGTATAAAATTATGAATATCATTTATTATTTTTTCTTTTTTATTACAAAGTTCTTCGTAAGTAAAGAATAATAAATTTTTTTCATTTTCAATATTTCTTTTTTGATATTTGAGACATTTGATGGTAAATTTAGCTGCAGATTCAGCGCTTTTCTTAGATCTTCTTATTATTCCTTCACATTGAGCGTAAGGATTTCTTACTAAACAAATAAAAGATGCAGGCTTAAATATTTCTCTTATTTTATTCGCTCTCATAATATTTGTTGTGCTTTTATCTAATAAGATAGGCTTTGATAAATCCCAATATTTTCTCCAAGTTTTTTTTATTATTTTCCAAGGAATATCTTTTTTTTCATCCCATCTTTTGTTTTTAAACAAAATATCTGATACTTCAGGTAATGTTTGTCCCTCTCTAGTTCCTATATTGTTATTACAACTAACATTATTAGAAGTTGATATGATTTGATTTAATAATGTTGAACCACTATATGGAGGGCTTAGTATAAATACATATTTATGTTTTTTGTTTTTATTAATAAAGTTCCCTAACGTTAAAATATTTTTCCTAAGATAATAATAGAAATTTCTTTTACTTTTTCTTAGATATTTTTTGTTTTTTCTTGAGAGAGACATAAAGTTTATTTATAAAAAAGTGGAGCTGGTGGGTTTCGAACCCACGTCCAAACAAAGAATCAAATAATTTTCTACATGTTTATCGTCTTTATTTTTTCGAAAGAAGTCAGGTAAGACGCTACTAATACTTCTTCTTATCTTGTAAAATTTCATTTATTTATCCAAGAAATAAATAAACAATCCTGAAATTTATTATGCCTCATAATAAAGGAATCAGGAGGTCCTTTATAAGAGACAAAAGCTTATCTAATTATATAAATTAGGCAGCTAAAGCGTAATTATTTTCGCCAATTAAAAAAATGAATCTTAGTATTAACGAGCTAAAAAACAATGCTCGACATGCTTGTTATAAGTTTACATTTGCTGTCAAATCCAGTCAGCCCCATGAAATAATGAACTTTTGCAAAAATACAAAAATCAATTGCTAACTCAGAAGCATTATTTACTTTTGTCTTAATAATTAAAAATACATGTCATGAAGCTAGGGATATTAAAGGAAGAAAAAGTACCTATAGATAGAAGAGTGCCGCTTACTCCTTTACAGTGCGTTGAGTTAAAAAGGAATTACCCTTTTTTAGATATTAAAGTTATGAGTAGTGATTTTAGATGTTTCTCAGACAGTATGTATTTAGATGCAGGTATTGACGTGGTAGATAGCCTAAGAGATTGTGATATTTTAATGGGAGTGAAAGAGGTAGATAAATGTTCATTAATTGCTGGTAAGACATACTTGTTTTTTTCACATACTATTAAAAAACAAGAATACAATAGAAATCTTTTAATTGAAATGATTAATTCAAATATTAGAATGATTGATTATGAAACTCTAGTAAATAACAAAGGTAAACGTATATTAGGTTTTGGAAAATATGCTGGTATTGTTGGTGCTTATAATTGTTTTTTGACCTATGGTTTAAAATCAAAAAAATATTATTTAAAGCCAGCATATAATTGTTATAGTAGATTTGAAATGGAAAAACAATTATCTAATATTAGGTTGGGTAATGAGCGTATTGTTGTTACTGGTTCTGGTAGAGTAGGTGGGGGGATTATAGAAATATTAGATACGATAGGAATAAAACAAGTAGATAAAGAAAGTTTTTTAAATGATACCTTTTCTAATTCTGTCTATTTGCATTTAGATACTATGGATTATAATAAACGTATTGATGGCCAGGTGGCCGGGAAATCAGATTTTTATTTAAATCCTAGGCACTATAAGTCTTGTTTAATAGATTATTTGAAACATGCTGATATATTTATTGCTGGACATTTTTACAAACCTCCTTCTCCTTTTTTACTTACCAATAATGATATGAAGAGTAATGATTTTAATGTAAAAGTCATTGCAGATATTTCTTGTGATATTAATGGTCCAATTGCATCTACAATTAGACCTTCAACAATAGAAAATCCTATATATGGTTATAATCCTGATTCAGCTAGTGAAGATGATTATTCTAAGAAAGATGTTGTTGCAGTTATGGCAGTGGATAATTTGCCTTGTGAGTTACCGCAAGATGCATCAGAATATTTTGGTCAAAAGTTAATAGAAAAGGTGATACCTTTATTGCTGGATAATGAAAAATCTGATATTATAATGAATGCAACTATTTGTCAGAATGGTGATTTAACAGAAAAATTTGAGTATTTACGAGACTATATAAATGGAAATTAAACTTCTTTAAGATCGGCAATTGTTTGTGTAGGATTTTCAGATTTAAAAACGAAGCTTCCTGCAACTAATACATCTGCTCCTGCATTTATTAACTTTCTTGCATTTTTAGTGTTTACTCCACCATCAATTTGAATAAGAAAATTACTGCTAGTTTTTTTTCTTAATGCTTTTAATTCAATAACTTTATTATACGTATTTTCAATAAATGACTGACCTCCAAATCCAGGATTAACTGACATGATACATACTAAGTCTAAATCAGATATGATATCGGTTAGCATATTTATGGGTGTATGAGGGTTAAGAGCAACACCTGCTTGCATGCCTTCTTCTTTTATAGCATTAATTGTTCTGTGTAAATGGTTACATGCTTCATAGTGTACTGTTAAAATATTAGCTCCAATTTCTTTAAATTTCTTAATATATCTATCAGGATCTATAATCATTAAGTGAACATCCATAGTTTTTTTTGCTGTTTTTTTAATGCTTTTTATAATAGGCATACCAAAAGATATATTAGGAACAAAAACACCATCCATTACATCGATATGAAACCAGTCTGCTGGGCTATTATTTACCATTTCGCATTCTTTTTGTAGATTTCCAAAATCTGCTGCTAGAATTGAAGGAGCTATTCTATGTGACATATTGTTTTTTTGACAAAAGTAGTTAAAAAAAAGAGGGCTTAGTGCCCTCTTAATAAATTATCCTAAATAAGTTTTTAATATTTTGCTTCTGGATGTTTGTTTTAATCTTCTTACTGCTTTTTCTTTAATTTGTCTTACTCTTTCTCTAGTTAAGTCAAATTTTTCGCCTATTTCTTCAAGAGTCATAGCGTGTCCGGCGTTTAATCCAAAATATGAAGATACTACATCAGCTTCTCTAGGGGTAAGAGTATCTAGTGCTCTTCTGATTTCTTCCCTTAAAGATTCTAACATTAAATCCGCATCTGGATTTGGGCTTTCATCAGAACCCATAACATCATACAAATTACTGTCTTCTCCATCTATTAGAGGAGCATCCATAGATACATGTCTTCCTGTGTTTCTAAGAGATTGTTTAACTTCTGTAATTGATAATTCAACTAAATCAGCAATCTCTTCTGCAGTAGGAGGTCTTTCAAATTGTTGTTCTAATTTAGCATATGCTTTATTAATTTTATTAATAGATCCAATTTTATTAAGAGGAAGTCGAACAATTCTGGATTGCTCTGCTAGTGCTTGTAAAATAGATTGTCTAATCCACCATACTGCATAAGAAATAAATTTAAACCCTCTTGTTTCGTCAAATCTTTTAGCTGCTTTAATTAATCCTAAATTTCCTTCATTGATTAAATCAGGAAGGGTAAGTCCTTGATTCTGATATTGCTTTGCTACTGAGACAACAAATCTTAGATTTGCTTTTGTTAATTTATCTAACGCTCTTTCATCACCAGCCTTGATTTTTTGTGCTAATTCGACTTCTTCTTCTGCAGTAATTAATTCAACCCTACCTATTTCTTGTAAATACTTGTCTAAAGAAGCTGTTTCTCTGTTGGTAACTTGTTTTGTAATTTTTAATTGCCTCATTTATATATTCTTTTAATTAATAAATATTCTGCAAACCTATTATACGTAAGATAATTTAAAAGGTTACAATATAATTAACTTTCTTTTTTCTCTGGTTTAGGTAGTAGAACTTTTCTTGATAACTTTAATTTTCCACTTCTTTCATCAATTGCAATTAATTTTACTTCAATCACATCTCCTTCTTTTAATATGTCTTCAACTTTTTCTACTCTCTCCCATGCTAACTCAGATATATGAACTAATCCATCTGTATTAGCAGAAATACCGACAAAAGCACCATAAGGCATAATTGACTTAACTTTCCCTTTATACACTTCTCCAACTTCAGGTACAAAAGCTATTGACTTAATTCTTTCTATTGCATTATCAATTCCTTCTTGTTCAGTACCTAATATTTCTACAACACCTTTTTCATCAACTTCTTCTATTGATATTGTTGTTGATGTAAGTGCTTGTAATTCTTGAATTATTTTCCCTCCTGGTCCAATTATACCTCCGATTACAGATTTTGGAACTTCTAATTTAACAATCTTAGGAGTTTGAGGTTTTAATATTTCTCTAGGCTTATCGATAGTTTCAGTAATTTTATTTAGGATATGCAATCTCCCATCTCTAGCTTGGTTTAAGGCTTTTTCTAAAATCTCGTAAGATAAACCTTCTACTTTAATATCCATTTGACAGGCAGTAATTCCGTCAGTAGTACCACAGACTTTAAAGTCCATATCTCCTAAATGATCTTCATCACCTAAAATATCTGAAAGTATAGCGTAATTATTTGGGTCTTTTTTATTAGAAATTAACCCCATTGCAATACCTGATACAGGTTTATTTATTTTTACTCCAGCATCCATTAGAGCCATTGTTCCTGCACAGACTGTAGCCATTGAAGATGATCCGTTTGATTCTAAAATATCAGACACAATTCTTACAGTATAAGGGTTGTTATTAGGAATCATCTTTTTTAATGCTCTTTGTGCTAGATTCCCATGACCAATTTCTCTTCTGCTTACACTAAATTTCATTCTAGCTTCTCCTGTTGAGAAAGGAGGGAAGTTATAATGTAAATAGAAATCTTCATGCCCTTGGTGGGTTACTCCATCTAAGCGGTTAACATCAGTAGCAGAGCCTAAAGTAACAGTTGTTAATGATTGAGTCTCTCCTCTTGTAAATACAGCAGAACCATGAGGACTTGGTAAATAGTCAACTTCACACCAAATTGGTCTTATTTCAGTTGTATCTCTTCCATCTAATCTTTTCTTTTCAGCTAAAACTAAATCTCTAATAGCTTCTTTTTCAACATCATGATAATAGAGACCAATTAATTTCTCATCATACTTTTCTATCTCTTCTTCTGATAATCTTTCAATCCAGTCTGTTTTTACTTCTTTAAATTTAGTTGATCTTTCATCTTTACCTAACCCTTCAGCAGCTACAGCATATACACTATCATAGGTATCTTTCTTAATTTTTTCTTTTAATTCCTCATCATGGGTTTCATGACAGTATTCTCTTTTTTCAGATGAAGCGCCTAATTTATTAGCTAGATCTAATTGTGCAGTACACTGTAATTTAATAGCTTCATGCCCAATTTTAATTGCTTCTATCATTTCTGCTTCTGATACTTCATTCATTTCACCTTCTACCATTGCTACGCTATCCATGGATGCTCCAACCATAAGATCAATATCAGCATTTTCTAATTGTTCTGATGAAGGATTTATAATATGTTGTTTATTTATTCTTGCTACTCTTACTTCAGAAATAGGACCATTAAATGGTATATCTGATATTGCTATAGCTGAAGATGCTGCCAAAGCTGCTAAAGCATCTGGTTTTACATTTTCATCATGTGAGTTTAATGAAATCATTATTTGTACTTCAGCATGATAATCACTAGGAAACATAGGTCTTAATATTCTATCAACTAATCGCATCACCAATATTTCTTGATCTGTTGGTCTTGCTTCTCTTTTTAAGAAACCACCAGGAAACCTTCCGTCTGCAGAAAATTTTTCTCTATAATCTACTGTTAAAGGTAAAAAATCTACACCTTCTCTTGCTTCATAACTTGATACTACTGTTGCTAGTAGATGTGTTTTTCCCATTCTTACTTCAACTGATCCATGTGCTTGTTTAGCTAATTTACCTGTCGTTATAGAAATTTCTCTCTCAGCATCTAATTTAATAATTACTTTTTCTTCTTTTATCATTTTTATTTATTTATATAATTAAAAAAGGCAATCGATTATTGCCTTTTTTTTAAGTTGTTATCTTCTTAATTTTAACTCTTGAATGAGTTCACGGTATTTTATAATATCTTTACTTTTTAGATAGTCTAGAAGCTTTCTTCTTTTTCCTACCATTAACTGTAAAGATCTTTGGGTATTATAATCTTTACGGTTTAGCTTTAGATGTTCTGTTAGAAGTTTAATTTTTTCTGTAAATAGGGCGACTTGACTATATACAGAACCCGAATCTTTTATGTCGTTTCCAAACTTCTTAAATATCTTTTCTTTTTTTTGTACCGTTATGCTCATATATTAAGTCCAATTAATTGGGCTGCAAATTTAATAAAAGAATTTAATTTATTATTAGAAAAATCAGTTTTTTATAATTCTAAGTATTTGTGCTAATTTATTTTTTAATAGATTCCTTTGAATTATTAAGTCAATAAATCCATGTTCTTTAAGGAATTCTGCTGTTTGAAATCCTTCAGGAAGATCTTTCCCAATTGTTTCTTTCACAACTTTAGGTCCTGCAAAACCAATTAAAGCTCCTGGTTCTGCAATATTCATGTCTCCTAACATAGAAAATGATGCTGTTGCTCCTCCAAATGTTGGATCTGTGCAAAGTGATATATAAGGAATTTTTTGCATATCAAGTTCTGCAAGTTTTGCTGATGTTTTTGCTAATTGCATTAATGATATTCCTGCTTCCATCATTCTTGCACCACCTGACTTAGAGATAATTATTATTGGGTATTTATTGTTTTTAGCATAATCAATTGCTCTTGCAATTTTTTCTCCAACCACAGAACCCATTGAACCTCCTATAAATTTAAAATCCATACTTGCTATAACAATGTTTTCACCTTTCATTTTTCCATACGCTGTTCTAACAGCATCTTTAAGTCCTGTTTTCTCTTGCATTAATTTTACACGATCAACGTATTTCTTCTTATCCTTAAATTTTAAAGGATCTTTAGATGTCATATTTATATCAAGTTCTGTGAATTTATTTTTATCAAAGAGTATTGAGAAGTACTCTAATGATCCTATTCGATGATGGAAATTACATTTAGGACAACAGTAAAGATGTAATTTGTGTTCCTTACTTGTGATAATTTCTTTACATCTAGGACATTTTACCCATAATCCATCTGGAGTTTCTTTCTTCTCATTTGTTGAGGTTGTTATACCTTCTTTAATTCTTTTAAACCAATCCATGGGAATTATTTATTTCTATTTATATTATTTAGATCATTAAAAGATTTTTTTAGTCTTTCTTTAAATGTAATTTCTCCTTTTCTAATCCAATTTCTTGGGTCATAATATTTTTTATTTGGTTGGTCTTCACCTTCAGGATTTCCTATTTGTGATTTTAAGTATTCACCTTTTTCTAAGAAATAATCTCTCACACCAGTTGTAAACCCCCATTGTAAATCTGTGTCAATATTCATTTTTATTGCTCCATATGATATAGCTTCTTGTATTTCAGATTTTTTTGATCCAGAACCACCATGAAAAACAAAGTCAATCGGTTTATCTCCTGTTTTATATTTTGCTTTAATGTGTTTTTGCGAATTATCTAATATTATGGGTGTTAATTTTACATTTCCTGGTCTATACACTCCATGTACATTTCCAAATGCTGCTGCTATAGTAAATTTATTACTGATAGATATTAGTTCTTCGTAGGCATAAGCTACTTCTTCTGGCTGTGTATATAATTTTGAGCTATCAATATCTGTATTATCTACTCCATCTTCTTCACCACCTGTGATTCCTAATTCAATCTCTAATGTCATGTCAATATCACTCATTCTTTTTAAGTATTCTTTACAAGTTTTAATATTTTCTTCAATAGGTTCATCAGATAAATCTATCATGTGAGAACTATATAAAGGTATATTATTTTTACTATAGAATTTTTCTCCTTCATCTAGCAACCCGTCAATCCAAGGTAATAATTTACGAGCACAGTGGTCAGTATGTAAAATAACACTAACTCCATATATTTCTGCCATTTGATGTACATGCATAGCTCCCGAAATACCTCCATTAATTGTTGCTATATGATTATTATCAGGCAATCCTTTTCCAGCAAAGAAATAGCATCCTCCTGCTGAAAATTGAATTATTACTGGAGAATTTACTTCAGCAGCTGTTTCAAGAACAGCATTAACTGTGCTTGTATTAGTAACATTAACAGCTGGTAAAGCATATTGATTCTTTTTTGCATCTAAAAAGACTTCTTGTACCTCATCGCCTGTTAACACTCCTTTTTTAAATTTAGACATAATTTATTGTTTAAACAACAAAATTATAATATTGTTATTAATTTAAGTATGTTTTTATAATATTTTCATATTATTGATTTTTTAAAAAACAATTTCTTGATAACTAGAAGTCAGATAAAATTCATTCGTAATCTAAGATTTAAAAAGCATAGAATTAAACATCAGTGTTTTGTGGTAGAAGGAGAAAAGATTGTTTCAGAGCTTTTATCTTCTAATTTTGAAATTATTGAATTATATGCAGTTGATCAATGGATATGTATTGATAAAAAATTAGTTGTGAATTATATTTCAAATAATCAGTTGCAATCTATCAGCACACTTAAATCTCCAAATAAAGTATTAGCTATTGTAAAGAATCCTGATTTAGGTATTATAAAAAATACAAATATAACATTAGTATTAGATTCCATAAGAGATCCAGGTAATTTAGGTACAATTATACGTGTATGTGATTGGTTTTCTGTAAATAAAATTGTATGTTCACTTGATACTACAGATGTCTTTAGCCCTAAGGTAATCCAGGCTACAATGGGCTCAATATTTAGAGTGCATTTGCAATATTTAGACTTAGAAGAATATTTTAAAAAAATAGATGAGCCAATTTATGGTGCTTTTATAGAAGGTCAAAATATTAAAAATGTAAAGATAGAGGAAAAAGCACATCTAGTTTTAGGAAATGAATCAAATGGAATTTCCAAACCTATTGCTAATTTAATTAATAATAGAATTTCTATATTTAAAAAAGGAAAAAATATAGACTCACTTAATGTAGCTATTGCTACGGGTATTATGCTACATGAGTTTTCTTGTTAGTTGTTTTATTTGAAATTTTCTTCCCACCTTAATCCTTCCCATCCACATTCATTACATAAATAGCGTTTCCAATTAAATATCCTAAATGTTACATGAAATAATATGATATCTTTATTTGTTCTTTTTATTCTAATCAGTGGGCTTTCACAATCAGGACAACAGTTCATGTATTCTTGTTTTTTAATCTTTTTTCCAAATCCTATTAACCTTAGTATTAATAAAGATATTACGTAAATAATAATTAAAAGTAAAAATTTAAAAAAAGGATCTGAAAACATTTATTAATTTTTCTTACAAATATAGAAAAAAATATAAAACGCTATATATCAATTACATATCATTCAAATGTTAAAGAAAAAATCCATCCATTTGTGCTTAATTTATTAATTGATTGAGAATATATTGTTTGATCTTTTGAAATCAAATTTAGTATACCACGTGATAATTTTATCTGAGGTGATAATTTAAAATATTCTAGGTAAAAATCAATTCCAAATCCAATTTCTCCCATTAAATCATTTTTTCTTAATTTAACAATCTCTTCTCCTTCATCATCTATTTCATCTTGAGCGGCAATATCCAAACTATATTTAATACCAGTAATAACATAGGTTCTGAAATTATTATATCTTTCTGATTTATATTTTAAGTATAAAGGAAAATCAATAAGTGTTGATTCAATTCTTTTATTTTTTTCATTTATTTTTCCGTTTTTTTTAAAATTATAATTTAATATTCTCTCACCAAATACTAGAGCAGGAACAAATCTCAAATCAGTATATTTTCCAAGCCTAAAATTAGAAACAATACCTAGATTAAAGCCTTTTTGATTTTGTGCATATAAAGTAAGTAATGAATCATTACTTATAATATTACTGTTTTTCTGAATATTAAAATTTAAAGCATTTACTCCTAGAGTAAAACCAAAATGAATTTTTTGATGGTCGTAACGTGGAAGATTTTGTGGTTTCTTATATTTTTGAGCATTAATTATTGGTGAATATAAGAATATAATTATAATAATAAATATATAGCATTTTTTCATCTTTTTCTTAAACGACATCTATCATTATTTTATTGCAATATAAAGTGATATAATACCAAAACTTAAAGAAATATGTTTAGATTTTGTAAACCCAATATTTTTTAAATCTTTTATAAATATTTCTTTCGCTGGAAATTCTTTTACTGAATTTGGTAGATATGAGTATGCTTCTTTATCTTTTGATATGAGTCCTCCAATAAGAGGTAATATTTTGTTAAAATACAAGTTGTATATATTCTTAAAGGGGAATTTTTTAGGAGTGTTTGGTTCTAATATAGTTAATGTCCCTCCTTTTTTCAGTGTTCTATATATTTCTTTTAGTCCTTTATTTTGATTTTCAAAATTTCTAACACCAAATCCAACAGTAGCGGAGTCAAAAATTTTATCAGCAAAAGGAAGGTTTTCACAATCAGCTAATTTTAAATTGATTCTATTTTCTAGATTCTTTTTTTTTATTTTTTTCTTTCCTATTTCTAGCATTTTTTCTGATATGTCTATTCCGGTAATTTGTGCCGAAGTATATTTAGCAGTTATAATAGCAAAGTCAGCTGTTCCAGTAGCAATATCAAGTACTTTTTTAGGTTTTCCTATATATGCAACAGCTTTTTTTCTCCAAAAATTATCTATACCAAAAGATAATAAACTATTAAGAATATCATAATTGCTAGCTATGTTGTTAAACATTCTTCGAATCTGTTCTTTTTTGCTTTCGTTTTTATTATAAGGTTTAATATTATTCATTTACTAATATATTTTCAGCTTCTTTTAAAAGTATTTCTTTATTTATCCTTACTACTCCTGCATATTCACAGACAAGCCCTCCTGCTAGGTTAGATAATACACATAATATTTCATTTTTTATGTTAATTGATTTACATAGTGCAGCGACAGAAATTACAGTATCACCTGCTCCAGATATATCTATAATATTTCGTTTGTATGCGGGTATATGTAGAAAAATCTCCTTTGAGTCAAGGCATACTCCATTTTCAGATAGTGTTATAAGGACATCTTTGCTTTTTATTAATGACCGTAGTTTACGTGCTGCTTTTTTAATGCTTTGAATATTATTAGGAATGATCTTTATATTCATCCCTTGCATAGTTTCTAATAAGTTTGGTTTAAAAAGTGTACACTTTTTATATTCTTGAAAGTTTTCCTTTTTAGGATCAACTATGGTTGGTGTATTTAATATATTAGCTCTTTTTAAAATATATTTGATAACC
>MDTG01377439.1_pt1 | contig 13008 bp, 16 predicted proteins | sample 811421 | NCBI WGS metagenome assembly MDTG01 (sample SAMN05326645, study PRJNA326480) | marine metagenome | isolation source: seawater | place: Pacific Ocean: South East | collected 2011
ACATCCAACTTTTATATGGATCAAATTTCATTGCCCAAGAAGCAAAAAGTCTTCTTCCTGTCCTTTCATCCCTGAGTTTTTGAATCTCAAGGTGACGGTTATCTGTCAAGATTTTTTCATAAAGATTATCAATAGCTTCTGGCGGCCCTTCTAAAATTTGGAAAAAAAGATCAGATCGGCAAATCAAATTGCCGGAAACGCCCCAATTAACATTATTTTTCCGAGATGAACGAAGGATTTTTTTTAGAATTGTATCGCTGAAAAAAGTTGGCTTAGACGCATAAATCACGTGTTTTAGTTCTTCTTTTCTACCTCTTTTCATGGTTCAACTCTCCAAGGTTTGAGGGACTTAAGCTGGGATATCCTCACGCGGATTTATGTGTAACCCATTCTCGCCAGGTGATTGTAATTCCCGACCCTAAAATTACTATTGATCCAATTATATGGCTTATTGATGGTATGAAACTCCAAAATAAATAGTCAATTGAAACAGCAAATATTAGGTATGTGTATTCAACAGGGGCAATTATTGTCGTTTCAGAATTTTGATACGCAAAAATAGATGCCGTCATGGAAATTATATGGGTAAGCGCTGTAATTGATATTAACACAATCGTGACCACCGTTATCGGAATCCAACCCTGAAATAAAAAACTATTTTTTTCAGAAAAATCAGTTTCTAAATTCAGCATTGGTATTAGTGTAATTGCTAGAATTCCCAAAGCAGCGTATAAACAATTGTGGGTTACCGTAAGCGAAAAACTTGGTTCTTCACTACAAAATCCACGGGTTACAATAACGCCGAGTGCGTAAAACGCACCTGCAAAAACTGGTAAAATCAAAACCGGCCTAAATTCACTGAATCCAGGCTGAATTATCAGAAGCGCCCCAAAAAAACCCAGTATACTCGCTGAAATACGCCATGGCCCAATGCGTTCACCAAGAAATAAGCTTGCAAAAACACAAACAAAAATGGGTGCTGTGAAAAAACACGAGGACGCTTCACTTAATGCCACAAATGGAAGTGATACATAGAAAAACGTGTAGGCAAGCGACATACATATTGCACGAATGACGGGCCACATATTGGTCTTTGGCTTTATTTTTAATGTGCCACCGTAAGATAGTGCCCAAAGATACAAGACAGAAACGACGATTAATGACCTTATAAACATTAATTGCCAAATTGAGACATTAGAGGAGAGCACTTTCACCGCAGTGTCTTGTATTGAAAAGCCAAATGCTGCAAGCAAAGCAAACAACATGGCCTTTTTGGTCTCGTTAGCCGGGAAATTGTCAGATGTCATTGATAATCTCCCGCGTAAAGCTTCTAGACCTTAAAGAGGGTGCTCTTACTATTGTCTATAAGTAATCTGATTTTATGAGCAAAATTAGTTTTCTAGCAGAAATTTCGCGTCTGTATACGGACTACATAGAATTATATACTCGGTTGCCTCAGTTTGACCGCAAAAGCAATATCCATAAGACAGATCTCTCTCATTACTTAGTCTAACCCATGCATGGGCTGTTGACGTTTTTCTTAAATACGTAGATTAACTTTCCTACTTTAACCACGGATCAGTTATTTTGTTTCAGGTCTGATAGAAACCGTCTAAATAATTACTGGGAAGATAGCACAATGCAAAACGCAAGACGTTATAGCATGATTGTACTTTGGTCCTTTGCAATCGCATTAGGGTTAATTTTGTATGGTGTTGGGGTAAGCCACGAGAGCCTCGGCTATGAGAGGCGCTGGATTTATCCTTTTTTGTTTTCCTTCATTCCAGCTTTCTGTATCCAACAAGGCTTAAATTACATTTTTTTACGCAAAAAAATAAAATAAAAACAGTTATTTAATATTTTTAATTAGAAGTTTTTTGCTATGATAGCGTTTATTATTGTCACTTTTGTTTTGGCAGCTATTCCTGGCCCAGCGTTATTGTCAATTGTTGGAGCAGGGTCTGCATTTGGATTTAAAGGTGGTCTTCCATACACATTAGGCGCGTTGTTAGGCGCAAACATCGTTATAATACTCTCCATCATTGGCTTTGCCTCAATTTTGATGGCAGAACCAAATTTAAAGATGGTTTTGAGCATGGTCTCCTTAGGCTATCTCGTGTACATCGCCGTTCAGGTAGCCGCTTCTAATCGGATAGTGGATAATAATGAAGAAAAAAGTCGCTTGGGTGTAATAAATGGTGTGATTATTCAACTAGTTAATCCCAAAGCTTACGCGGTGGGGATAGCACTTTTTTCAGGGTTTCCTCTTGCTATAAACAACATGCTTAGCGAGGTAATAGTCAAGCTCATCCTTATTAATTCTATTTTTATACCAGCATATTTTTTATGGCTTTTTTTCGGCGAGATACTGCACGCTCAATTGTCTGAGACAAAGAATAATAAAACTGTAAAAGTTAGTTTGGCGTTACTTATGATGCTTTCAGTTGTAATGTCGACTATTTCTATCTTCTCATAGGGTCATCTCTGTTCAAGTTGATAGACCTATCCATTGCTGGGTCCTAAATGAATAACACCCAAAAAGAGACGCCAAGTCCTAAAATAAAGATGTGTAAATTCACTTTGACTATAAATTTTGTTCCTCAGGACATTCACAACCTCCTCCCATCTTTTTCAAGCCGATATTTACTTGAACCGGTCTCTTCAAATCATCTAGCACAGGGCAATAGCGGTCTACCTGCTTTTTCAGAAGTTCGAGATCTTCTTTCGTAGCCGGACTTTGAATAGTCACCTCACCATGAATAGCAATAAAACCTGCGGGAACTTTCTGATTTAGACCCATAAAACCTGTCAAATCCTGTGTCCCGGTTAAATTCACAGAAATCGCGTTGATTTCTATTCCCATGTCTTCGGCGTAGAGACGAAACGTTGTTTCCTGACACGCAGCCAAAGCGGCTAAGATTAGTTCGCTAGGTTTAGGGCCTTTGTTCTCTCCATTAAACCCAAAGGGTTGGTCTGATACCAGAACATGGTTCCTAATCGCAATTTTTGATTCAAAGGTCCCTTGGTTAGCACTTTCTACTGTCACTGATATTGGATTAGTAGCGATTCCTTGTCTCAGTTTTTCCTGAGTTTTTCTTAGAAGACTTTTCTTCCCCACTTTCAGACGCTCCTCCGTATTAAATTCAACACAAAAATTGAAATAATTAAGTCCAAAATAATAAAACTTTTGGCCTCCAGTAATTTTAACCTAGCCTAATTGTAATATGTGTCAGCATAAAATTGAGTTGAGCCAAAGAAAGGTTTGATGGTCGGAGCCTATATATTTATGTCCAACAATAGGTGTTCGTTTTGCTCTCAAACTATTATACCATGCAAAAAAGCAAAATCACTTAGCGCATAATCCAAATACACAAATCTTTTTTAAGCACAAATATAACAATAACGTAATTGGTTATGTTTCCTAGGTATCTATCTCGTGGGCATACGCATCTTTAGTACGCCTTTTCAATTATCAGAAGCTTCTGGTTAGTTAGGCGAGTAATGACGATAGTGTGTCTAACGGAGACTGCTGATGCAGTCTAATTTAGACAAGAAGGCGTTCTAACAAATGGCGTCCATCAACTCTCTCATACTTGTGTACGTTTTCGTGTTTACTACTTCATCACGAAATTGCCTTTTGACATGGTTCAACACTTTTGTAATGACTTCATCAGTATCGCCCACACACCAGATCAAAAGCCATTGCTGCCAGCATTGCAAATGCGCCACAGCAAACATGTAAAAAAGGCATTAGACAAAAGGCTTTTTACCTCTAACTCATCATATGTTGTGCTGCCGTTAGATATCATTGATTTACAGATGATCTAGATCTGGGCAAAGGCAAACGCATTTGCCCTTTAGAGGGCTGGTATCATGGGATGAGAAAATCAAAAATATATAGCCTCTTGCGAAAAAGAGAATTCTGTGCGCATTCATGTGTCCAATACTCATTTTGAAGAGCACATTCATTTTTGCTGTAAGTGGTTGATTTGATTCGAGTGCGACCCTATCGTCGTATTGCTGGAATGTTTAGGAATTTTTTATGGGTAACTCAAGGCTTATATTAGCTATTAACGGTATCCTAATGATACTTCTTGGAGTGGCATTTTGGATCAATCCTGAGTTTTTCACGCTGGCTATGTTCCCAAATATTGCAGACAATGACATCGCACTGAAAGCTGCTTTGGCGCTGCGAAAAAACATGGGGGCAGGGTGTGTATTTATCGGCGTGACCATATTTATGTGCCAAAGTAGTCCAAGATCAACTGCGCAAAAGTTGTTATTTTCATGTGCATTTGGTTTTTTGCTACTAGTTGCTGCATTGATAGAAGTTAGGATATCTAATGGCGCACAAGTACCAATACCTATCATTACTTTTTTTGCAGTTCTTGGACTTATATCCCTCTTCGTAGCCTCCAGACGTTTTCAAGCTTAGTGTCTAAAGTGAAGATCTGCACAACGTAATTAAGTCATGAAATAAAACCCGCTCAATCAACGAGAAGTTCTGTGGGTTTTTAGTGTTGACGGCAAGCGGAAGGCTTATACGGAGGGCAGCTTACCAATAAGTTGGTGGTAAAATGGAGCCTATGCAAAACCGAAGAAATAGTGCTGGCAAATGTGGCATAGCTAGGTTGATTTGGGCTATAGGCAACTACCTTGCCACTCACCGGGAATTGAACGCGGGTGTGGGCGATGTACTGGCGCAAATTTCGTTGGCTACCATTGATGAGAGTTTCCGCAAAAACAATTCAACGCACTCATATAAACAAATGGACTTTTTGAGAGTTGCCATCAACAACATCAGGGGGCAGAGCCTAGAGGCCATCCGCGAATGCCTAATATCCACCATGGACAAATTGATATGGCGTCGGGATGAAGGCATTTATTATGCGTCAAAGTCTGACTTAGGTGACGGCTACAGGACTACCAACCTGCACACGCTATTGATAGGCCCGTCCGATGCCAAATATCATCATCCAGACTTTATGCTAGGCATCTTTTTGTTGGGCCCATTTACGCTCTATCGGGACCATTTTCATTTGGCCCCAGAGCTTTATGTGAATCTCTCACCTAGATCCGGATGGCGTTTCCGGGGCGGCGAATGGAGTGATTTCAACGCCGGCTCATTGATATGGAATGGACCCAATGATGTGCATGCAACCCGTGTCTATGATGACCCCTTTATCTCAATTTTTTCTTGGACCCGTAATATCAATTCGCCTTGCAGAATCTTTACGTGCGAAGATTGGAATAGGCTGGAACAGGATTTGAACAAGTTGAGGGTTCGCGACCGCAAAGAGGCGGATATTTAATATTCAGCCCGTTCTTCGATTTTAAGTTATCGTGAATGATTGCGGCTACAAACGCGATCAGCGCCTAACCATTGTCATTTTGTTTAACACCAAAACTGGCAATAAATTTGGACGATCGATGTACCTCTGACTTTTTGGTTACTTTTGATATTCTACATCGATTGTAAAAAAAGCAGAAAAATCATAACTATAGTATTAATTGTCGCGCAATCGCGTCTATGACACATTAACCTCTGGTCAAGAAAAAAATTGTTGAATGTAGTACGGTTACCGATAGAAGCTAGCAGATTTTATCCTTGATCATCAGCCATCGATTATTAGCGTTGCCATTCGCAGACTTTGAAAACCGCATTGAGATCCCAGCATTGCTAAGTGTCACCTCACTGCCATCTCGTTTGCATTTCAAAACGAAATGGTCGATACCATTCCACAATTTTTTTGCAATGACTTCATAAGGCTCGCCAGAAGATCTGTCGAACAAAAGATCCTGAAATCCCTGTACATCGTCGCCATGTTCCATGTTCACCATCTCTTAGCTACACTATGACCGCCTATATAGCCACAGGCTTTGGCCCGCAACAGACATTGATATTGGCCTTTTTTTTAAGTGGGCTGGTGACCGACCACCCAGCCACACTGGTATCGATTTTTCTGGAAATCAAGTAGTTCAATTCCCATTTTGGGTATGAGGTTTGGATATCAATAAACACCCAACAAACAGCAAAGCAACCTTCAAAAAAGGAAAGCTGGTTTTTCTAATAGCGAAAGAAGGGGATCAGAAAGATCAGACGGAAAGTCAGATTGATTGTGTGAACTGTATCAGGTCGAATCCGTTTGGAACGCTTTTACTATTTTTCAGCATCATTTTAGTCAATTCGTGCATGTGTTGATTCAATTTTTTCACGCAGCAAGACAAGACGCTGCTTGATATCCTCACCAATTTCTGGTGATCCAGTGCCAGACAGCGCATTTTCTAGTGCTACAGAAATCTGCTCTAGCTCGTTTGACAATTCATTACTCTGGTCGTTCGAAGCAATTAGACGCAACTGCGTTTTACGAATAAGGGCGGCCACAACGATATCTTTTCGGCGAATATCGTCAAAATAGCTTTTTGGTATTTTTCGGGCAGTTGCACCACTCCCACCAGCAACCACTGAAACGCTTCGCGTTGCCTCAAGCAATAACGACGTTTCGCCAAAAATCTCATTTACTCCAAGTCGACTCAACCGCAATCCATCGTTAGTTAAAATATCCACCGTGCCTTCGACAATTAGATAGGCTTCAACACCCTCATCCCCGACTTCATAAATCGTCTCATTGCTGTCCCAGATTACGACTTCATTTTTTTCCAACATCGTTTGTCCCAAACTCCCCATAGAAAAATTTAGGTGATGCTAAACTAGGCTTAAGATAACTTCCAGTGAGAATGGACATATTGCAACCTATTGATACGAGCATGATACTTATAGCTAGGGCGGTCAGATTCATCTGTACTCACCCTTACAAAATAGTGTCAAACATCCCATTTGGATTAGGTCTCCGTCATAAAAGGCGATAGCAAAATGAGTATTACATCAGTCAAGCAGATTCCACATCGTACCTATAACGCAGGCGAAATCATTTATTCGGTGGATGATCAAAGCCAAAATGTATTTTTGATCCACAGTGGTCAGGTGACCATTAAGACACGATTGGGGTTGGATGTGGGAACTTTGAATGAAGGGGAAATTTTCGGTGAGGTTGGGCATATTACAGTCAAGCCGCGCACTGTTACTGCCCTTGCCAAGACCAAATGTATTGTCAAGATCATTGACGAGGACACGCTTAAAGCGAAGATGCAAGGTGCAGACCCTATCTGTTTAGCAATCATCCGTGGCTTGTCGATGCGAATAAGCGATGCCAATGCAAAGGCCGAGCAATACTGGAAAGAGCTGAGTCTTTACAAAGCATTGGAAGTTGACGCATCCAACGACAAACCTAACCAGAACGTGAATGACAGCCGGGACATAAAGTAGGAGAATGCGCAAATCACCTTTATTCGCAACGACGCGAAGCATCTGATTCCGGATTTTAGCGGTGAAGCTTTTCCGTGGAAAGGTGGCGACCTGCAGACATTGCGCCATTTCATCTGTCGTGACGCGCCTAGTGCACCTGATGGAAAGCAAGTCTTGCTTGATCTGCCTGACGGTGATCGCCTGCTTTCCGTATGCCACCTACCTAGCTGTCAGGCACGGGGATGCCTTATCGCTGTTCATGGATTGAATGGCTGCATGGACGCGCCGCACATACTTTGGCTAATCCCTGCAGCACTCGCTGCCGGTTTTGCAATTTTACGAGTAAATATGCGTGGCGCAGGATTGGGACGCAAGCTCGCTCGTAAAACTTACAATGCTGGTACTGGCGCTGATCTAATCCCTTTTATTGGTTGGGCAGAACAACGCTTTGGCAGGCTGCCACTTTTTATGATGGGGCATTCACTAGGTGGTACAGCAATGTTGAACATGGCACTGGACTATCCAAAGGCTGCCGCACGTTTGGATGGCCTTGTGGCGGTTTGTGCACCGATTGACATGGCAACAACTGCGAAAAGGTTTCACCGTCTACGCAACCGGCTTTACGTGCACTACATGCTAACCGGCATGAAAAAAATTATTACCGCAACCCCAAGACTTGAGCAGCATTACGTCGATGCCGCGTTGCGCTCTACCAATATCTTCGCCTTTGATGATCAAGTCACAGCACCATTGGCCGGCTATTTGGATGGTCCAACCTATTACGCCGCGACAAGTGTTCATCATCAATTGTCGCAGCTAACCACACCCACTTTGATTATCCAGTCAATGAATGACCCCTGGGTTCCAGCCGGTCCATGCCTTGCGCAGCCAGCAGGAATCGGACTACCAACAATTGTTGTGACCAAAGGCGGTGGCCATGTCGGCTTCAATGATGGCAATGGCAGCTGGTATATCCGAACAACACTTGCTTGGATGGCCGCACAGCAAACCACCGCAAGGAAGACGCAGTGGCGATAGTTAGGCCGCTGACACAACATAGCCAGCTACTGGAAAATGAACCGCAACAGCCGATGTTTCATGGCTAGCGTGATCAATTGATACTCGCGTATAGTCCAAATAGCGCAAGCTGCCAAATACATCCGGATCAGCAGTCTGCCCTCGTTGACGCAGAATAACGTTCTGGCCGACTTGAAGGCCCGCGTCAAAGTCAGCAGTAACGCCTTTCGGCGACACTGGATCATGTGTCATCGCAACTGCAAGCGCCGCCTTTGGCGTCATTTCCACAACATTGCCATTACCCCTGTCGACAAGCATCGACTCGAGGGCGCAAATATGGCTAAACGGTTTTAGAAGAGCGGCACCATCTTCCCATCTTCCTCTAAGAAACCAAGCTATGTATGCGATCGCCGCGTCAGCGTAGGACAGCTTACTCCCAATTGCAAAACCAGTTGTGGAAAGCATGTTATCAGCCCAAGCCAGATGCGCCTGAAGCTGCAAGATCGCAGCAGGAAAGGCCGCTTTCATCTCAGCCTCAGTCCAACTAGGCTCAAAATAGAGCGCCCCTCGGTCAGCAATGAATTCTGGCGGCGCAGTACCTATTGCCGATGTAATAATAATCTGCACTGCCAGACTAAACATCGCTGTTTCCGCCCATCCGGCCAATGCCATGGCCTGTCCAACACAGCCATCAGGAAACAGCGCCTTGGCGTGCCCAGCTGAAGCCATTGCGCGAACGATATTCTGACTGTCGCAATAAATATCAGCACCAATCTGCAAAACTGGTACCCTGCGATAATTAGCCGTTAGTGGCATCAAAAGTGGCTTAGGCGGCAGGCGCGGGATTTCTACTGAATACCAATTAGCCGCCGCAATGCCGAGGGCAAAACGAATTTTCTGGGCAACGGGTGATTGCGGATAATGATGAAGGATGAGGTCAGTCATCAGGTGGGATCACTCCTTTTCGATCAAATTATTACAATCAAATAAATAGATGAAGTATGCGGTAAAGGCTTGCAATGTGCTAGCAAACACCTCAACGCCATGGATTTGGTATTAATTAGTCATGCTTGATCCCAAAATTGCCAATCTGCCAGATTAATCCTGCGATAAGGAACATGCGATAAGTTACCAATCCTCGCTGGCCAGCAGTACCACTGAACTGGTTGGCAGCCTCGACCAGTTTGCCTAGCATCCGATATCATAGGATCATTAGGCACCCTAGATGACATTTTGCCTACGCCCCGCAAGGTTTTTCGGTATACCAATTCCGGTGCTGCGCGAGTTCGACACATTCTATCCCAAAAAGATACAAAACATATTGAACATTAGTAACTTAGTCGCGAATTTGCTTTTCTATCGCAGCGATGAACTTGGGTGCGTCTGGTCGCGTTGTCGAGCCAAACCAGTCAACGAGATTACCATTAGCATCTATCAGGTGCTTGAAGAAATTCCAACGTGGTTTCTTCAAATGGCCCTGCGCAGCCACCCATTGATAATAGGGATGTGCCTTTTCACCCTTAATGCGTACCTTATCGGTCATCGGGAAATTTATGTCGAAGTTTACTTTGCAGAATCGCGTAATCTCAGCTGCGGTTCCCGGCTCCTGACCGCCAAAATCGTCACTAGGCACGCCAAGAACAACCAAGCCTCGATCGCGATAGGTCTCCCATAAATCCTGCAACGCGGCATATTGGCTAGTGAATCCGCATTGTGAAGCTGTGTTGACTAGCAACAACGTTTTACCGCGATATTTGGCAAGTGGCAGTACGCCTCCCTCAATTTTCTCGAAGATAAAATCGTGTGCGCTCGCTGGCGATGCCAGAGCAGCGTTGGCGTTGAGTAGCAAAAGAGCCTCCATCATCATAATGATACCAAAGACAAATCGACTTGCCCGAGCAATGGATTGAAACTTAGCTAAAGGGTTAGCGGCGCCTTGCACCTTCTGCGAGAATATTATCATCGTTCTCTCTAGGTATGATTACAGCTTAATTTTTCTTTAAATAGGTAATACCAGCTTCAAATCAACACTGTGTTGTTCCAACTATTGGACATTGAGCAATTTGCTTCTGGGTTTGTTTTAATTAAAAACACCACCGTAGTATAATTTCCACATTTAGTGATCTGTTAGCGTAAGGCTTCTCATATTGACAACAGCAGTACAAATGTCACAACCACGATTAACGTATACAAAGCCGAAAGTACATTTGACAGCAATCTTACTAACGCTTGTGAGTTGTGGGATGATTCTGCAGCAACCTCTGGCAGGAGCATGCAAACTGGTACTGGCAGGTTCACTGAGTCGTTCACCAAAAACAATATTAGCGAAGCGGTCAATAATGTTTCTAAAAATGTTAGCAAAGAAGTTGGATAACCCGCGACGAACTTGAGAGCAATATCGATACCGCAGCTGAACAAGCGAAGAATTCCTCAGAGAAACGCTGGGTTATCTATTCGCTGTTATCCAATGCCATTCGGTGGCTCAACCCAAAGCACCCGCGCGAAGAAAACAAGTGACAGGCTTTGAAATACAACCTAAAGTTTTGTCTATTGTCCAAACAATCTAAAGGAGGTGATCTGATGTCTAGTGAATTTTGGTTTAAAGTGCGTAACCAAGCGGTGGCAACGAGACTGATGAGCAGCCTTATCAGACCTGTCTGACACCAAAATTAAAGGATACTCGCTAACCATCACGTCAAAGGGAGGCGCTAGCCTCCCTTTTTTGACTTTATCGCAAAATCCAAATGTCGACCGTGCAACTAATTAACCTTTTTGTAAGCGACGACGGCATCGTTTAAATCCTTGACCTCGCTGCAATTAAAACTGCAGCTTTTCCGCAATCGCGCCAGCAGTTCCTCAGCACCAGCGAGGTTCCCTAGGGTCAGATACAATTCACCCTTGTATTCTAAAGCGCCTTTGTGATTTGGGTTTATTGCCAACGCCTTATCGTAAGCCTCTTCAGAGGTAACGTAATCGCCTAGGTTGCGCGAGGAAAAGCCAATCAAATTCCATGCATCAGCGTTGTCTGGATCGCCAGCAACTTCTTTCTTTAGAAGCAGCAATGCATCTGCAAATGCCTCCTGATTAACCAATGCGGTAGCCTTGCGCATTTCTTTTGAAATACCGTAGCTTTTATACTTGCCGCTATTGTTCGACCCGCTGCTAGACCCCGCAGCAAACGCGTTAGTGGCAAAGCCAAAGATCACGACCGCAATAATGGCGGTCACGCTGAAGATGACCATCGACTGAAAATGAACCGCAGAAGAGGCCGCAACGAGCGCTTTGGCGCCAACTGTCTTTTTAAGCGTAATCATTTTATTTCTCCACCGGCATCTTTCCATGCCTGAAAACCACCAGCATTTGAAACATTGGTATATCCCATATCAATTAATGTTTTGCCAGTGAGAGCCGCCATGCCACCGGCAGCGCAAACGAGTACTATTTCAGCGTCCTTGCTCAAGGCGGCGTTGTAAAAAGGTGTGGTGTCATCTGCTGCAAATTCCATGAACCCCCGCGGTATATGCAAAGCGCCTGCAACAGTGCCCGTCTCGGCAATGTCACAGCCATCGCGGACATCAATAAAAATAGCCGTGCCAGTGGAGTGGCGCGTAATAGCCTCCTCGACACCAATCTTTGGAACGACGGCATTTGCCTCAGCCAAATAATCTTGGGCAGTTTTCATCGGAAGAGACCTTTCGTAGCATTTACAAATATTCATCCAGACTTGTGGTGAAATAGTCATACAAAATGTTTATTCAAGGTGTGCAAACCAAACCATCACTCAAACGAAAACCGACATCAGCCATCACCGCTTCGAAGCGTGGCCACCAGATGGGCAATATGATTTGGTGAGATACCGCAGCAACCGCCAATAATATTGGCTCCCAGCGCCGCCCATTCCTGCGCATAGCGGGTATAGTTTTCGGGAGTAATATCAGCGCGCAATTTATGCACTGAACTATTTGAGCCCTGATAATTTTCATCCATCAGCGGAAACGCGTTAGCATAAACGCCGATCAGTGGTTCGGTCTTGACATGCTGTCTGGCAAGACAATCGAATGTTGATTTGGTGAGTTTGATAGCATCAGCCATCACCTCTGGCTGAGAACAGTTAAACAAAAGTGCATCATGACGATGCCGCTCAATAGCATACAGCAGATCAAGCACCGACTCACCCGAGCGTAGGCGTGGATTTTTTGGATCAGCATTAGCATCCTCAAGCGTCACCGAAACCCACAAATCCGCAGCAACATCACTAAAAATGTCAAGAAAGGCCGTTGCCTCGCCAATTGACCCAAGCGTCTCACCAAAGAAAATGTCGGCAATAGGAGCCAAATGCTGACGAAATTTTTTCATCATCTGACGGCCGCGCGACGGATCAAAAGCGTCGGGCAGATAAGAGCCAAACATAGGCGGCACGCTGGCGGCGACACGAACATGTCTTTCAGCGGCAGAAGCCGCCTCGCGCGCCTCTCTACCAGCAATAGTCAATAGTTCATCTGCTCGTTCAGCGTACATGACCTCGCCGATATGGTGTGGAACCACCGCGTAGGAATTGGTTGAGATGACATCCGCACCCGCGGCGATAAAAGCATCATGTGCAGCGCGGACAAAATGCGGCCCCTCAATCAACGCAGCAGCAGACCATTCGGGTTGTCTAAAAGGAGCGCCCATTGCCTCAAGCT
>MDTG01113857.1_pt1 | contig 13007 bp, 11 predicted proteins | sample 811421 | NCBI WGS metagenome assembly MDTG01 (sample SAMN05326645, study PRJNA326480) | marine metagenome | isolation source: seawater | place: Pacific Ocean: South East | collected 2011
CGAAGACCAGCTCGATGAGGAACAATGGGCCTTTGTTCGGGGCTATTTCGACAGCAAGGTCCGTCCGCACCTCGTGCCCATTTTGATTTCTGATGTGGGGGTTCCCGAACTCAAGGACGGGGCCATTTACCATGCCATTATCCTTCAGGGAGACGTGTCCAAGCGGGCGCGATTCGCCCTGCTCGAATTGCCCGATCACCTCGATCGCTTCCTGGTGCTCCCCGAAAAGGATGGGCGACAGGGCATCGTGTTTCTCGACGACGTGGTGCGGGTTGGTTTGCCGAGGCTGTTTTCCACGTTCCAGGCCGAATCGTTGGAGGCGTATGCCATCAAGGTCACCCGCGATGCGGAAATCGACATGGACGACGACCTCACGAAGTCCTTGCTCGAGAAGATGAAGAAGGGCATCGCACGGCGGAGGCACGGCGATTATGTGCGCTTTCTCTACGATGCCTCCATGCCGGATAACCTGAGGAAATTCCTCATCAAGAAGCTCAAGGTGGTGGACGAGGCGAGCATCATTGCCGGAGGTCGTTACCACAACCGGAAGGACCTCATGGACTTCCCGGAACTCGGCCCCTCGGGTCTCGTTTACAGAAAGATGAAGCCGTTGCCGCACCGCCACTTCAAGGACAAGCCCAGCCTGTTCGACCAGATTGCCAAGCGCGACATCCTGCTCAATTATCCCTACCACGACTTCACCCAGTTGACCGACTTCCTGCGCGAGGCGGCCATCGACCCCAAGGTCACCGCGATTCGGGTCAACCTCTACCGCGTGGCCAAGAACTCCCACATCATCAACGCCCTCATGAGCGCGGCGCTCAACGGCAAGCACGTGCAGGTGGTGATCGAGTTGCAGGCCCGGTTTGACGAGCGCAACAACATCAAGGTGACCCGGTCCCTTCAGGAGGCGGGCATCCAGGTCATCTTCGGGGTGGCTGGCCTAAAGACCCATTCGAAGCTCATCCTCGTCACCCGCAGGGAAGGAAGGGCCGAGCGCAAGTATGCCCATGTGGGCACCGGCAATTTCAATGAAGCCAGCGCCAAGGTGTTCAGCGACTTGTCGCTGCTGACGGCCGACCACCGCATCGCCGGGGAGGTGGACCGGTTGTTCCAATTCTTCGAGCACAACTACCAGCGCGGGGTATTCCGCCATTTGATCGTGTCGCCTTACAGCACGCGGCGCAGGTTCTCGCAGATGATCGATCGGGAGATTCGAGAGGCCAAGGCGGGCCGTAAGGCGTGGATGCTGCTGAAATGCAACACCTTGACGGATGCCGGCATGATCCGAAAACTCTACGAGGCCAGCCAGGCCGGGGTTGACGTGACGCTCATTGTGCGCGGGGCTTGTGCGCTTCGGGCTGGGGTCAAAGGGCTCAGCGACAACATCGAGGCCTACAGCGTTGTGGGGCGGTACTTGGAGCACGCACGGGTCATCGTCTTTGGGGCCGGGGGCAAGCCAGAGTTCTACATCTCTAGCGCCGACTGGATGACGCGGAATCTGGACCGTAGGATTGAGGTGAGCGCGCCCATCTATGACGAGCAGTTGCAGGCTGAAATCACGGCCATGCTGGAGCTCCAGCTCAAGGACAACGTCAAGCGACGTACCCTCGATAAGAAGCAGCGAAACCGGTATGTGAAGCGGGCAGAAGGTGCTCCGGAAATCGAGGCCCACAAGGGCATGCATGCTTTCTACCACACGCAACTCCAGGCCGGAAAGCAGCGATGAGGTACGGAGCAATCGACATCGGATCCAATGCGGTCCGGCTCATGGTCAAGGAGATCCGCGAAGAGGCCGGAGTGCTCTGGTCCGACAAGGTGGCCTACACCCGCATCCCCATTCGTCTGGGCGAAGACGTCTTCGAGACGGGCCGGATTGGGAGTGACAAGGAAAAGGCGCTCACCAAAGCCATAGGGGGATTCCGCTTGCTGTTGCAATCCATGGGGGTGACCGAGTATCGGGCCTGTGCGACCAGTGCCATGCGGGAAGCCGAGAATGGACCAGAGGTGGTCCGGGCCATCCTCGACAAGACCGGCGTGGACATTGAGATTATCCGCGGCCGGGAGGAGGCGGATTTGATCTTTTCAAACTTCACCATCGCCACGTTGGACCGAGACCAGGATTACCTCTATGTGGATGTCGGGGGCGGTTCGACGGAGTTGACGCTCATCCGGCGTGGAGAACGGGTCAAGGCCAAGAGTTTTCGCATCGGATCGGTCCGTTTGCTCAAAGGCAAGGTGAACGTGGATGTGCTCGACGCCTTACGTGCTTGGTGTCAGGAGCTGATGGCCGAGTATGGGGTGAATGCGCCCACCGTCATTGGCAGTGGTGGCAACATCAACCGGCTCTACAAACTGTCAGGTGGTGTAGGCAAAGCCCCCATTTCCAAAGAGGACCTTGAGCAGACGCTTTCCGATTTGAAGGCCGCTTCCCATCAAGAGAAGTTGGACCGGTTTGGGCTAAAGCCCGACCGGGCCGACGTCATCGTACCTGCCTGTCAGATTTACCTCGATGTGATGGCCCTCTTCGCCTCAGATACGGTCATCGTACCCAAGGTGGGCCTTGGCGACGGCATGGTGCTGCAGTTGCACCGGTCGCGGCAGCACAGCTGATCAGACGGCCAAGGCCGACTTGGCGAGCGTCCGGATGCGGAGCAATTCGGCGGTGAGGTCGTTCTGCTGGGCGGGCGTGAGGGCGTCGCCTTTGCGCTCGGTCTCCAAGGCAGCAGCGAAGGCAGCAGGGGACCATTCATCTCGCATGGGCTTGACCTTGGCGCCGTCTAGATTCCGGTCGGCCGACCACGCGGCCATCCACTCGACAAAGCGGTTCTGGCGCTTGACCAGGCATTCGCCCAGCCGGCTCAAGCAAGTCGGGGACAGGGTTGCAGCCATGCTGGTGCGCAGGCGTCCCACGTTGTCGGCATGGATGCGGACCACCTGGTCTGCAGTGCCCTCGAGCGGGTCGAGGTCGGGAAGCCCGTCGTCCAGGCAGGGCAGTTCGACGCCGAGGGTTTCCCCGACCTCCGATGCCGTCACCAGCCGGTCCACCTTTGCCCGGAAGACCTGGGGCACCACCGTTTGGCGGAACAGGAAGTCGCGGAGCCCAAATACGTGGGCCTCGAAGGCATCGTGCACCTCCTCTGGAGATGGGGTGTCGGGCAATTGCAGGACGAGCAAAGCGGTCTGGCGATCCATGAGACCAATGTAGCCGGGTCAGAGCGCCAAACGTCGACGACCTCGAACGATTCATTCACGTTTCTTCGTTCGGGACTGTGCCCTGCGCCTTGCCGGCAGGTGGGACTCGGCTGTATTTTTAGGCATGCAACGACGCATCCCTGCTGCCATGTGGATTTCCTTCAGCCTTTCCTTTCTCCTCGCCGCCTGTTCTTCTGGTGAGGCTTCCGAGACGCGCAACCGCCCTGTGGTTGACCCGACTGCGGCCTTGACGGCCCAGGTCAAAAAAGACGCCCCGGCTCCAGCCGAAGTGCCGACGCAACAGGTGTCTGCGGGCGCTCAAGAGAACCCCAATTACCTCGACGGCATTGACGACCAGAACCGCGGTGACAAGGTGGGCAAAGTGGCCTTGAGCGGGAAAATTCAAGCCCGCAACGGCATGCTCTACCTGTTTGAGACTGAAGGGCGAAATATCGCGGCCATTGATTCCACGCAGATGGTTGCCGGCGAATTCGATTTCGGCAAGGTGGAAGTGGGCCGTGGTTTCTACGGGCTCGGATTTGAGTCGAGTAAAAAGACGGGCGAGATCATCCTCAACCCCGATGAGCCGGTGGTGCGCATCGAATTCCAGAATGGACGCCTCATCGGTGGCCGGACCGACAGCCAGGAAAACCGAAGCTGGTTTGCCTATCGCGGCGCGGAATCCGCCAACAAGAACCAGATTCGCCAACTGTACAAGCAGCGCAAAGGCAACGAAGCGGCCATCGACGCGCAAGTCAAGGCCAAGGAAAATGAGCTGGCCCAGACCCAGCACAAATTCATCCGCAGCAACCCCGGCACCTACCTCGCCAAGTTTCTGACGTGGAAGCAGCCTCGCTTCATCGGCGACAAGGGCACCTTCCTCAGTGACCTTGACGTGATGGACAACAGCTTGGTCCGTTCCATGGCACTCCCGGACCGCATACAGTCGATGATGCGCACCTTTAGCGGGGGCAAGGACGCTGGATTCTTGAGTTGCATCGACATCGTCAAGGCGTCCGTCGAGGAGAACCCGGTCGTGTTGGAGTTCGTGCTTTACAACATGCTTGACGGCTTCTACAACACTGGAAAAGAGACCATCTGCCAATACATCCTCGACAACTACATCTTCGACGAGGACTGCGGTGCAAACCTCTCCGATGTGATTCGCCAACGGGCCCAGGGCATCATCAACCTCCGCGTGGGCAACACGCCACCCAACTTCCGCATCGCTGACCCCGATGGAAAGATGGTGGAGCTGTCCGCCATCACGTCGTCCCACAAATACACCCTCGTCATGTTCTGGGCGAGCTGGTGCCACAAGTGCGAGCAGGAGATTCCGAACCTGGTGCCGATGTATCAGGAATTGAACCCCCGCGGCTTCGGTATGGTGGGCATTTCCGTGGACCAGCAGAAGATGGCGTGGACAAAGGCGATTGCCGACAACCAGATTCCGTGGCAAAACGTCAGTCAGCTGCAAGGGTGGGACGCGCCGATTACCGACGATTACAAGATCACGCAGACGCCCACGTATTTCCTGCTTGATCAGGAGGGCAAAATCGTGTTGAAGCCGGAGCGTTGGTTCGAAGTCCAGCGCTTCCTCCAGAGCCGAATTTGATCAAAGGCCGGCCAGAATCCGGCCGTAGAGTGCGGCGTGCGCCGCTGCCGAGGCGTGCGCCGAGCAAGCAGCGGCGTTGTGGTGGCCGCGCCCGATGAGGTCCTCTCTTCGCTCGGCGTCGTTCAATACGCGCTGCACCGCTTTTCGGATGTGGTCGGTGTTGTCCGGATTCACGAGTTCAGCGGCGCCACCGGCCGTGGCCAGCATGGGATGGCGGTCGCTGGTGATCACCGGCACGCCGACGGTCTGAGCCTCGATGATGGGCATGCCGTAGCCTTCTAGGGTGGAGCAGAACAGGAGCAAGTCTGCCGCCGCGTATTCTCGCTGGAGCTCCCCTTCGCTCAAACGTGAAGCCCAACTGAAATCGAGTCCCCGACGTCGGAGCATGTCCTTTTGGGCTACACTGGGCTCCCCAATGATGCGCAGGTGCACCTGCATCCCTTCGAGCGCTTTGGCGTGACCGTCGAGGTTTTTATTGTCGGCAAGTCCGATGTGCAGAATCACTGGAGTCTCGTTGGTCGGTGGGGCGTTGCGGCGCCTGTAGGCGGGAGAAATGACGCTGGGGATGACCTCGATTCTGTCCGCCGGGAAATCGGTGCGCCGCAGGAGGTCGGCCTTGGTGGCATCGCTTACAGCAATCAGGTGGTCACAAGACCTCAAGGGCCACGTCAGCCAGAGCCACTTTTTGAGCCGGCGCTTCCATGTCGGTCCCTCGTCGAGCATGCCGAGGTCGTGGACCGTCAGGACCAAGGGCCGGCTTCGGCCGATCGCCGCGAAGTGGATGTCGCCCGTGATGTGGAGCAGGTCGTGTTGCAACCTCCCCACCTCGCGCCAGATATGCAGGCGGTCCAGCAGTCCGGTGGTGAATCGGCTGACCGTGTATTGGTCGGGCTGGCCTTCTCCCTCCGGCCAAGCGTTGCGCATGGACCGGTAAGAGGTCTCGATGCTGAAGTTGCCCAAGCTTCGCGGCTTGCGCTCGACCCAACAGACGCGAGATGTGGGAGGGGAGGCCATCAGGACCAAGTTACAGGGCAGCCGTCAGGCGTGGCGCAAGGCGTCAATGGGGTCGAGTTGGGCCGCCTGCCGTGCAGGGTAGTACCCACTGGCAAGGCTGACGCCTCCACTCAGCACGAGAGCGATCAGCACCCATCCCCAAGGGAGCACGAAAGGCGCCTCGAGGTAGCTGGCCACGAGATTGCCGACGCCGATGCCGAGTCCGATACCGAGCAGTCCTCCAAGCAGGCCGATGATGACCACTTCGACGAGGAATTGGGTGCGGATGGTCTTGGCCGACGCACCAAGGGCTTTGCGAAGGCCGATCTCCCGGGTGCGCTCCGTGACGGTGACCAACATGATGTTGGTGAGGCCAATGGACGATCCGAGCAGGGTGATGAGGCCGAGGAAAAGGGCGGCGAGGGTGACGCTGCCGAGTCCTTCATTGAACTGGTCGATGAGCGCGTCAGACCGCGCGATACGGAAACTGTCAGGCTCACCGGGCAGGTCGCCGCGCAGTGCTCGCATTTCGCCGATCACCGTTTCGCTGAGGCCGCCGATGGCATCCGGGTCCGGGGCCTTGATCTGGATGGAATAGGAGGTACGGGGGCCGCTGAATCGGGCACGGATTTCACCCACGGGCAGGATGGCCTGGTTGTCTTGGGACATGCCGAAGGAGGCCCCTTGTTCGGCCAGAATGCCGATGATGCGATAGCGGCGGTTGCGGATGCGGATGTCCTGGTCGAGCGCGCTTTCGGAAGGGGAGAAGAGCTTGTCGACCACGTCCTGTCCCACGATGACCACCGGGGCGTTGCGGCGGATTTCCTCCGGGCTGAAGTTGCGTCCGGCCGACAGGTCGTAGCCGCTCATTGGCAGGAAGGCCCCATCGCCACCAACGATGAGGACGTTGGGGTCGGTCTCTTCTCCTCCGAGGGCCAGCCGGCCCATCATCGTACCCCGGGCACTGACCGAGACGATGCCCTGGTCTTGCGTGGCTTCCTTCAGTCCCATGGCCTGCTGGAAGGTGATGGGGTCGGATTCTCCGAACCGCCTTCCGCCAAAGGCGCCTCGGTTGTTGCTTTCGCTGACTTGAAGGGTGCCGGCGCCGAGTCCGATGAACTGTTCGATCAGGCTGGAGCGGAGGGCTTCCGTGGCGGTGATCATGGACATCAGGGCCATGATTCCGGTGCCGATGATGGTCACTGTTAGGAGCGTCCGGAGCCATTGCGCCTGGATGGAGCGCAAGGCGATTTTGACCTGCTCGAGGAGGACGGCCCGTGTCATGGGCCAAAGCTACGGGCACGCGTATCTTCGCGAACGCAACGCACTCACCTTATTGACATGTTCGATCTCGAGATGATCCGCACCGTGCACGAGCGCTTCCTCGGCCGAGTCGCCGCTGCCCGCCAAGCCACCGGCAAAGCCCTGACTCTCGCTGAGAAGATTCTGTACACCCACCTCTGGGACGGAGAGGCCCAGTCTGCCTTCACCCGTGGCGTCGACTACGTGGACTTCGCCCCCGACCGGGTGGCCAAGCATACCGACTGCAGCGAGGATACCATCGTCTGCAACCACACCTACAACGCCCAGCAATTCGACTGGTTTCGTGCCGGTTCCGCGCTGAACCTGATCAATCAACAGAACTCATGAAACGCATCGTTCTCCTCACCTTGGTTGCCTGTGGACTCCACGTCCAGGCGCAGGACATGAGTGGCATCATCAAGACCAACCCGCTCGGTTGGTTGGCAGGCCAGTATCAGTTCGGTTACGAGCACTTCCTGAGCGAGAAAGCGTCTGTGCAATTGTTGCCCGGAGGCATTGTCGGCAGCGTGACCCTCTTTCCCAACGACAGTACGTCCAACCTGTCATCGGTGGGGGCGGGGCGTGCGGGGTTCATCGTGGTGCCGGAGTTCCGGTACTACTTCTCCGGTGACGCGCCGGATGGGATGTACATCGCGCCCTTCGGCCGCTACCGTTCGGTGACCACCACCATCAAGAACGACGGAAACAGCAGCCAGACCCGGACGGCCATCGGAGGCGGATTCGTCCTCGGTTACCAGTACTCCTTGGCCAATGGCCTCACCGGAGAGGTGTTTCTTGGGCCGCAGTTCAAGTCCTCCACGACGTCCTCGACGGGGGCTTACGACGACTATGGCTTCGCCTTTGAAGACGAGAGCAACACCGGCATCCGCTTCGGCATCAACATCGGATTCGGATTCCGACCTGTACCTTACGGCGACCTGACCGACTGACCGGTCGGAGCGCATTGTTGGATTGATGAAACACCCCTGCTACACATGGAGACCCGCTGTGCTGGCGGTGGTCATGGTGGGCGTGGTCTTGTCCAGTACGGGCCAAGACCTCCCCAAACGCGGTTGGCTGAAGACCAACCCTTTTGGCCTCTTCGTGGGGCAGTTTCAATGCGGGTTCGAACGGCCTGTGTCTGACCGTTTCTCGGTGCAGCTGACCGGTGGAGTCGTGCGGTCGAGCTTGGAATTGAACACCGATGACCTCGAGTCCTTGCTCAGCATCAACACCACGCTCAATGCGGTTGACTGGATTGGGTTTGTCGCCATGCCGGAGGTCCGGTACTACCTCTCAGAGAACATGGGGGTTGGCAAGGGTTTCTACATCGGCGCCTTCGCCCGGGTCCGGTCTATCCAACGGACGATGACCACCAATTTCGTGGGGGTCCAGCACCGCACTGCAGTGGGGGCGGGCGGCGTCATTGGTGGACAATTTACCATCAGTGAGCATGTCCGGGGAGATCTCTTCCTGGGTCCCCAGATCAAATCGACGACCACGACCTTCGGCGAGCACTTCGTGTACGCTGAGGAAGAATGGCTGCCGGGGGTTCGCTTCGGCATGAACTTCTGTTTCCAGCCGTGAGCCCGGGCGGCAGCGGGAATGGTGTGACCATCGACGTGGCCGGGGAGATGTTGCACCTGCTTCCTGACGGTGCCGTATGGTGGGCGTCAGCCCAGACACTTTGGCTCAGCGACCTGCACCTGGGCAAGGCAGCCCACTTTCGAAAGCACGGTGTGCCCATTGGGTCGGAGCCGACGCTGGCCACGTTGCACCGGTTGCGCGAGCAAATCCAGACCATGCGTCCAGTACGGGTGCTCCTCTTGGGGGACCTCTTCCACAGCGACATCAATCGGGAGTGGGAGCCGTTCGCCGGCCTTTGCGAGGAGTTTCAGGAGGTTGAATGGGTGCTTGTCCAAGGCAACCATGACATGATTCCGGAGGTGTTGCTCCGGGAGTCGGGCATCCAACAGATCGGGCGGCTTGATGGAGGGCCGTTCACCTTTACTCACGATCCGGCGGATTTGGCGGAGGACTTCGGCTACCACGTCTGTGGTCATGTCCACCCGGGCATCCGCTTGGCCGGCGCTGGGCGGCAGCGCCTGCGTCTGCGGTGCTTTCATATCACGGACAAGCAGGCGGTCATGCCGGCTTACGGCGCGTTCACGGGAATGCACACCATCGACCCGGACCGTCAGGACCGGGTGTTCGCGACGACAGGGGAGGCTGTCATCGAAGTGTGACGGCCTTCACTCTCCGCAAACACTGCCATACTGGGTGAGCAAATCCAAGATGTCACTGGCCGCGGTAATGCCATCCCCGTTGACGTCCGTGGGACAGGAGTTGTCGAGTACAAAAACGCATTCGCCCGTATCCGTGTTGGCAAAGGGGTCAAAATTCAAGGCCGTATTGTAAACACATCCGTAAAAGACACAGGGTACGGTGTTCTCAGTGGCGCTTGGGTCGTAGTTGTCTGCATTGAAATCCGTACAACCTTCGACTTCATCTTCATCGCAAACCCCGTCGAGATCGGCATCAGAAACGCAAGCTCCAATGCAGTCCAATCCCGGTGGTGGTAGGAGACAGCTCCCATCGTCATACGTGGCTCCAGGTTCGTAATTGCAGGCGATTGGATTGGTGCACCCGCATGGTGGAGCCGTGAAAAATGGACTGATTTGGATTGGCGAGGCCTCACCAAATGGCAGGACTGAACAGCTGATTTGACCTTCGATGGGGCTTTCTGACGTGAATTGCCCCACAAGAACGCGTTGGTCGGGACCCGCCAATGCCATCGGATGTGTCGCATCAATGCTCCAGCCATTTCCTGACGTGGCGCTCAAAAAGAGCACACCGCCAAATTCAAAGATGTTGGCCCAAGGCCCTGTGGTGATTTCTAGGTCGGGGGTATCCAGTTCCCACGGGAACTCGGCACCAATTGTGATCCATGAATCCCGTCGAACCTCTTCGTTTTGGACAAATGAGGCCGAATCTAGGTCCACAATGCTTAAACCTCCTTCGGTGGATTGGTAGAAGCTGGAATTGCTGCTGATGGCGGTACTGAATCCTCCGATGCCTTGAACAGCCAATACGCGGTCTTCGGGATGTGGGGTCGTGAGATAAAGACGGTAAGTGACAAGGTCATTGAGTGCGGCAATGGAACTTCCTTCTGATTCCCAGATTTCTACTTCGATCGAAAAGCCATTGGATTCGTTGAAGTAGCTGAAACAGCAGAATTCGCAACTCCCGTCATTTTCGGTGGCTTCCGAGTTGTAATTGCATGCGTCATCGTCGTCACACCCATCCAACTCATCACCCTCACAGACACCGTCGTTATCGGAGTCGATATAGCAGTTTCCGTTGCAGTCGAGGGGATACAGCGGATAGGCGCAACTGCAGTCGTCATCTGTCGCATCGATGTTGAAGTTGCAAGCCAAACTGTCCGTACAGCCTCCGACTTCGAATTCATCGCAGATTCCGTCGCCATCGAAATCGGATATACAGGCACCTTCGCAGTCGAGAAAGGGGGGGGGGAAGACGCAATTGGCATTGTCATAGCACGGTGAGGAAGCCACAAAATTGCAGGCTTCCATATCGTTGCAGCCGGGATAGATGCATGCGCCATTGTCTTCAATGGCGGTGGACAGGTAGTTGCATGCCTCAGGGTCGGTACAACCCACGAGGGGGTCATACACTCCATAAAACACCAAGGGGTTCAATAAGCTTCCTTGGATTCCATTGGCCAAAAAGTCAATTTCATCTAAGCAGGTCGGCAGGCTGTCCATACTGGCGTCCCAGATTCGGATTTCCAGTCCTGGGTCATTGGTTACATTGCTGTAAACCAGCATGATTCCGGTGTAGTATCCGGATGCCGCAGCAAAGTTTGCGGTGCCGATTCCTCGGCAGACACCATCGGAATCAAAAACGGCGGCAACATCTTGTGGACTGGCCCCGACCAACCCGTCGATGGACACCGTGAAGGTGGCCGTCATGCTGAACTCGAAAGAGCTGGGGATGACGGTCCAGTCCGCAGGCTGGGCGAAAAATGAGGGGCTGCACGCCATCAAAAGCACGAACCAGGTGCTTCGAATCCACCAATGCGACATCCCAAGAAGATACGCCGGAAAGTCTGATCAGTCGACCTGAACGGTGAAGTTGCCCTTGAGGATGCGTTCGAAACCGACGAGTTCTCCATCGAGTTCGCGGCGGATCAGGAAATCGAGGGTGACCGTTTCTTCTCCACCGGAGAGGGGCGCAGCGATTACGCTGGCGACGCCATTGGTAATGCGGTAGGTCTGGGTCGTGTCGAAGTTGACATTGAAATTGGTCTCATCGACCTGCGTGAAGACGCCGCTGTCGGGGTAGAAGATGGCACCTTCCTGAACGTTGGGTACGTCGAGGGTCAGGCTCACGCCATGCTCTTGAGTTTCCCCATCGGCTTGCGCATCGGCCGTCACAAAATACCGGCGGGAGAACAGGCTGTCTCCGCCCGGCAGGTACACGAATTCGGCACCGAGGACTTCCAGGGAATCCCCATCGAGGACCAACGTCCCACAGTCACAAGCGTAGGCTGGAGGCAGGTAGTCTTCCGAAGTGGAACAGGCGGCCAGGAGAACGACCGCGGCGGACAGGAACAGGGTGGAGAATCGGTTCATGATCGGCAAAGGTTCCACAGGTCAAGGCCCCGTGGGGTAGCGAAGGTAGGGACTGCGCTGTTCGATGAAAGCTTGCATTTGCACCGCCCACTGTAATGCCAGTTCTGAAGGGGCGACTCCCGCCTCGAGGGCCTCGCGTAGTACCGGACCACCCGCGAGCCTGTCAAAGAATTCGGGCCGGTCGATGAAGGGGCTTTGGTCTCCTGCGGGGGTGTTGCCCCACGCTTCCATCAACTCGCGGAGCACTTCGAGGTGGAGCACGGTGTCTCGGCCGCTCGCTTGCCAGGCACCCAGCCGACGGTGGAGTTGGAAGCCGGTGCAGGATTGACCGGCGTGCTTGGGGTATTGGCTTGCGGCGTTGGCCGTGGGCGTGAAGCGGTGCACGCTTCGCGGCATACCGGGAAAGCCAACGAGGGTAAAGGGTTCAGCTGTTCCCCGCCCTACGCTGGCGACCGTGGCTTCGAGCAAGACCAGGTGGGGATACAGCTGCACGGCGGCCGCGGTGGGCAGGTTGGGGCTCGGGGCCACAGGGGGCACCCATCGGTCCGACCGGCTCCACCCCGTGCAAGGCACCACGGTCAGATCGGAGCGGAGTGCCGGATTTGGGCGGTCGGAATATCCCCCGCCAAGCCAGCCTTCTTCATTGGCCATCTCGGCGATTTCCCCGAGCGTCATGCCGTGGGCAAGGGGGAGGGGGAGGAAGCCCACGAAGGACCGCACCGAAGCCGTGTCCAACAGGGGACCACCCATTACATGACCATTGGGGTTGGGGCGATCGAGAACGATCAAGGGGAGGTCTTGTTCCGCGCACGCTTCCATCACCAGCATCAGGGTGGAGAGGAAGGTGTAGCACCGGACGCCGACGTCCTGAATGTCAAAGACGACTCCGTCGAGCCCTTCGAGTTGGGCTGCCGTGGGTTTCTTGTGCGTGCCGTATAGGCTGTAAACTGGGATGCCGGTGCGGGGATCCGTGCTGTCGCCGGTCTGCTGCCCATCGGGCAAGTCGCCCCGGAATCCGTGCTCTGGTCCGAAGGCGGCGGCCACCTGCACCCCGCTAGAAATAAGGGTATCGATGAGATGAATGCGGGACCCATTGGCCCGCTCGAGCACGGCTGTGTGGTTGCAAACGACCCCCACGCGTCGCCCTTCCAACAGCGGGAGGACAACGTCCATTCTCGCATCACCGGGGACGACTTGGCCCCACAGGCCGACGGGCAGGGCCCAAACCATGAGCAGGAGGAAGGGGA
>MDTG01391136.1_pt1 | contig 13007 bp, 8 predicted proteins | sample 811421 | NCBI WGS metagenome assembly MDTG01 (sample SAMN05326645, study PRJNA326480) | marine metagenome | isolation source: seawater | place: Pacific Ocean: South East | collected 2011
TCTAGAAGCAATTCGCGATTTCACAGAAACAGGTGGCCAGGTTCTCCTGGTCATCGGTCTGCTGATATTCGTTATGTGGCTTTTGATCCTCGAGCGTGCCATGTATCTGATGATTTGGCATAAACAAGCTAAGAAAGAGGCGGTGTCTATGTGGACTTCACGTCACGACCGCTCTTCTTGGATTGCACAGCAAGTTCGTCAGAAAACGATTTCACAGTTAACCATGCGTCTTAACGGTAGCATCCCGATTATTCAGTCTTTGGTAGCGCTTTGTCCGTTACTGGGCTTGATGGGAACGGTAACCGGTATGATTGAAGTGTTCGATGTAATGGCTATTGCAGGGTCGGGTAATGCTCGCTCTATGGCATCAGGCGTATCGAAAGCCACTATCCCCACTATGGCGGGCATGGTGGGTGCACTTTCAGGCGTATTCGCCTCTACGTGGCTTAACCGTATGGTGAAATCTGAACGCACGCATCTTGAGGATGCATTGACTATTCAACGTTAATGCTACGGCATTAAGGTAAGGTAAAAATTATGAAGCAGCACTTTCAAAACCTGGTTGATGAAGAAGAAGCAGCCATCGATATGACGCCCATGCTGGACGTTGTATTTATCATGTTGATTTTCTTTATTGTAACCGCATCGTTTGTAAAAGAAGCGGGTATTGATGTTAACCGTCCTGAAGCAGCGACTGCTGTGAAAAAAGACCGTGCTAACATCCTTATTGCTATCTCTGATAAAGGCGAGATTTGGATTAATAAGCGTCGTATCGATGAGCGCGCAGTACAGGCTAACATCGAGCGTCTTCACGCTGAAAACCCGCAGGGTACCGTTGTGATTCAAGCAGATAAAGAATCAACGACTGAAACCCTTATTAAGGTTATGGATGCCTCCCGTGCGGCAGGTGTTTTTGATGTTTCGATTGCAGCTCAAGAGCCATAAATCATGCCACGATATATAATCGCATTTGTTATATCCCTTGCGATCACGTTAGGCCTGTTCTTCTTGATGCAATCACTTATCAAGATGGGTGGCAGTGCGTTAACGGAACCGCCAAAGGGTAGTGTACTTGACTTTGTTAGGGTTAAGCAGGACGAACAGGTCGAGAAAAAAGACCGTAAGCCTAAAAAGCCGCCTAAGCCAGATCAGCCACCACCACAAATGGAGCAGCCTCAAATGGACTCACCTACTCCAGATGCGGAAGGAACGTCTATGGATTTCGGTGCAGATGTTGGTGATGATATTTCATTAGACGGCGGGTTAGCCCTTGAGTCTGGTGATGGCGAATATTTACCTATTGTTAAGGTGGCGCCGGTCTATCCTCGTCGTGCTTTACAGCGTGGTATTGAAGGCTTTGTTATTGTTGAATTTACGGTAACCAAGCAAGGCGCGGTGCGAGATCCTATCGTGATAGAAGCCAACCCAGAAGGCATATTTGAACAAGCAGCAATGGATGCAGCAATGAAGTTTAAATATAAGCCACGAGTGGTAAATGGCGAAGCCACGGAAGTATCTGGTATTCAAAACCGTATTACCTTCCAGATAGACGGATAATGACATGAGAATAAAACAAACGAATACATTGCTTAGTGCACTGGCGTTTGCCGTTGTTTTTGCAACTGTGTCTGTTCCTACTATGTTGGTTGCCAATAATGCGGTTGCCCAGGAACAAAAAGCCAGTGATAAGAAAACCCGTCGTGTTCCAACACTTCGCGGAAAGGTGTACGAGCAATTAGCACGTGCACAGTCAGCCGCCGATGATGCAGGCGATGTAGAAGAAGCTATTGCTATTCTTAAAGAGGTAGAAGAAAAAGCTGACTCTATGAATAGCTACGAAAAAGCCATGATGTATAACTTTTTCGGCTTCATTTACTACAACGACGAAAACTACGATAAAGCCCTAGAATCGTTTGAAAACGTGGTGAACCAGCAGCCTATTCCTGAAAAGTTCGAAATGTCGACCCTCTTCAGTTTGGCGCAGTTGCATCTAATGCAGGGAAACTACGATAAAACGATAGAGTTTATCGAACGTTGGGAAGTATTAAACAACGGTGTTATTCCACCTAAAAATAAGGTGTTAAAAGCACAGGCTTATTATCAAAACAAACGTTATGAAGAGTCTGCAGACTGGATAACGCAAGCGATTGAAGAGCACGAAGCAGAAGGCATGTTACCTGATGAAGGGTGGCTTATTCTTCAGCGCGCGGTGTACTATGAACTTAAACAGCCTCAGCAAGTAAAAGATATTTTGATCAAGCTAGTGAAGCTTTATAGCGAACCAAAGTATTGGATACAGTTAGCCGGCATGTACGGCGAGCTTGGTGAAGAGCGTAAGCAGCTTGCCATTATGGAAACGGCTTACCAACAAGGTTTTGTATCGTCACCTGCTGATATCTTTAACATGGCTCAGCTTTATTACTATCATCGTGCACCGTATAAAGGCGCATTGTTGATGGAACAAGCCATGAAAGAAGGTGTGCTTGAAGAGAATCTTCGAAACCTTAAGTTTTTAGGCCAAAGCTGGACACTCGCCAAAGAGCAAGACAGAGCGATTCCGGTGATGATGCAAGCAGCTGAATTATCAGAAGACGGCGAGTTAGATGCTCAGTTAGCGCAAATTTTGCTTAATGAACAACGATGGGATGAGGCGATTACCTCAGCAGATCGCGCGATTGAAAAAGGCGAGATGCGTAACCCTGGCTTGGTATATTTGATTAAAGGCATGGCGCTTTATAATCAAAAGCAGTATGCACTAGCACTTAACCAACTTGCTGAAGCTGAAAAGCATCAGAAAAGCCGTGCTATGGCGCAGCAGTGGAAACAGTTTGTGCAATCTGAAAAAACACAAGCCGAAATCATTGAAGCTGAGCTTGGCAATAGCTAAACGCAGCAGCTAGCACGCTTACACGCATAAACGCGATTAAAATACGCCGCAGGCTTCTAAACGAGCCAGCGGCGTTTTTGTTTGTGTCAGGGTAATAATTATTAGCCCACTAGGCTGAAGTCTTACTCTTAAAGCCGTTGGCTAAATGACAACGACACAAAATCTAATCCTGGATTAGGCTTCTTAAAACCTGCATTCGAATAGTGAAAGTAGCGCAGAGACACGCGGTATTCTTGGTATTGCCCGAACGTGGTTGAAAACCCAATTCTAAAAAAAGACGTGGTTTATTCGATTAAATATGACAATTTTATTCTGATAATGTAGAGGAAAATGAACTAACAGGTTATCGATAAAACCTGTGGTTTCACCTTAATATTCTACGCTATTAACTGCTTTCGCTGATTCGCGCCATTCACGGAAAGTCAGGGATTGAAGGCTAAACGAATAAAGGCTTCAGGAATAAAAGGTTAGGGAAGTAAGGTTTCTATTGATGGGAGTTCATTTCTAGCTTCAAGTTCATTCCAATATGCTTTTGTTTTCAACACATCTTCTTTGATAGACAAAAAGGTAGACACTAATTCTGGGTCGAAGTGCTTGCCCGATTCACTCTCAATGTAGGCAAATGCTTCTTCATCTGGCCACGCTTGTTTATAAGGGCGTTTCATCGTCAGGGCATCAAAAACATCTGCAATTGCTACAATGCGTGCGCTTACTGGAATTCGTTCACTCTTTAATGAATAAGGGTAACCACTGCCATCCCACTTTTCATGATGATAGCGTGCAATTTCTGCCGCCAAGCTAAACAAGGGGGAATTACTGCGGGTTAATATTTCATACCCAATTGCCGCATGAGTGCGCATTACTTCCATTTCATCAAAGGTAAGTCGCCTAGGGGCTTTTAAAATACTATCGGGGATACCTATTTTGCCGGTATCGTGCATAGGCGCGGCTTGTGCCAGTAATGAGGCGTCGTCAGGTGACCAACCAGAGGCTAAAGCTAAGCACTGACAATAAGCGGCCATGCGCCAAATGTGGTGACCCGTGTCGGTATCGTTGTAATGCCCTGCAGCGGCCAACATGCTAATCGCGCTTTGCTGACTACGAAGCAGCTCCTGGGTTCTGATTTTAACTTCTTGTTCAGTTACTCTTACTTGATGTGCTAACGAGATGTGAGTTTTTACGCGAGCAAGCACCAATGCGGGTGAGATAGGCTTCGTAATATAATCTACAGCACCTAATTCAAAACCTTTCTCTTCATCTTGACCTTGACCCAAAGCGGTAACAAAGATGATAGGCACCTTAGCCAGTCTGGGTGCAAGTTCTGGGGAGGTTTTAATTTGTTTGCATACCTCATGCCCATCAATACCCGGCATCATAATATCGAGTAAAATAAGGTCTGGGGTGAACTGCTCTACGACTTTCAATGCAATATGCCCAGTGGGTGCTACTTTTACTTGGTAATAAGGCGACAAAATACCCTGCAATAAATCGATATTCGCTGGCTCGTCGTCGACGACTAAAATGCTAAAGTCCGTTTTTTTCGATTTTTGGTTATCAGCCATTTAGCAGTGTATCCCTTAGGCGTAAAAGTTCTTCAAGTGCTCGGCCGTAATCGTAAACACTAACAAGTTGCCTTGCATGGTTTAATGCATGTGCCGATGCTGATGATGCATGTTTGTTGTATAGCGCTGATAGTAATGACACCGCCTCGGCATCGTAAGATTCAAGGCTTGTGATCACCGCTGATAAATCTGAGATAGATAATGTCTCTTCAACTTCTTTTTCATCATACTCTTTTGGCAATGAAAGCGTATGAGCAATAAGTCGAAGGGTGGCGTCTAAAGCGAAAGAGATGTTAGAAATCTTATGCGCATAATTAGATTTGTTTTCAAGGCTGCTTGGTAGCCCTTCTAATGCGGCCACCAATGTATTAGCCCCTATTTTTTTTGCATCGTCCAAGAGTGAATTAATGGCATCATGTTTTGGGTCGTCTTCAATCATAATATTAATAAGCTGCGCGAGTAATTCTGCATTTCCGTAATTTGAGTAAAACTCAGCAAGGGACGTGAGGTAGGGGTCGTCACTGTCATGCATGTTACTTAGATTGGCAGAAGTGTGAATGTTGATATCGATGACATGTAATATTTCAGCTGCACTTGCGGGCTTTAACAAGTGCGCGCACATACCTACGCTAGACCCTTTTTGTATGTTCTCGCTACTACCGTCTGCACTAAGTGCAATAATAGGGCAGTGCCAGCCGTTCAAATTATTGAGTTCTTCAGCAACAGTGAATCCGCTTTTATTGGGAAGAATACAATCGAGCAGTACCACATCGAAGTTGTTACTCTTACCCAATGCCAAGGCTTGCTCCCCAGAGGTTGCTGTGGTGACTTTCAACCCTGCATCAAGCAAAATTTGTTGCGCTATTTCAAGGCTAATACTGTCATCATCAACCAATAGGGCGTGCTTTCCTGCTAAGCGTCGCTTACGCCAAGTCTTACTTTCCAGTCCGTCGGCGTGCGTTGCAAACGTGGAACCAGAGGTTGGAAATAGAGCCCGTAAGATGTGGCCATCGGTAAAAGGTAGTTCTATTATATTAAGCGTGTTGAGTTTGACAGATTGTAATCGTCGCTTGGCTTCTTCGGTATCGAGGGGAGTGACAATACATACCAGGTTCAAATTTTCGTATTCACCAAGTTTTATGTGATTGACGAATTTTTGCCATATTGCTGGCTTAGCGGGAAGCAACACAATTACATCATGACAGGTGGCTGGGAACGCATCTGCATTCGCGTTAGTAAAGTGGCAAGGTATGGAAAGTCGCGACAGTGTGTGAGCTAAAATATTGTTCGCTTCATCCATATCTTGACTGGTATTCACACACAGCAGTGGGTGATTCAATTCCCGCATGGGCGCGGCTTGATTCAAATTTATGGAGATTGTCTCACTAGCCTTTTCACGACTAATTTCCTTAGCCTTTTCATGAACCATTCCAGGCAAGGTAAAACAAAAGTGAGTCCCTTTGCCAAGCTCACTGGTGAATTCAAGTTCACCGTGCATTAGCTCAACTAAGCGCTTACTAATGGCTAATCCTAACCCAGTACCGCCATACTCCCTCGAAATTGACGCATCTGCCTGCACGAAGGCATTGAACAGTTTTTCCTTGTTGTCTTCATCAATGCCAATACCTGTATCGCTCACACAAAAAGAAAGCGCCTCTCCTTCTTGGCTAACGATTAATTTAACGAAGCCGTGACGAGTGAACTTAATTGCATTTCCCAGTAAATTAACCAACACCTGATAAATTTTGTCACTGTCACCTTTACAGGTAACATCCGTGTCTAAACGCATATCGAAAAGTAACTGTAGGTGCTTTTGACGCGCTTTATGCTGAAACACTTGCGCGAGCTTGTTCATCATATCGGCAAGATTAAAATCAGCGCGGTGCAATTCAATTTGTTGGGCTTCAACTTTTGAAAAATCTAAAATGCTGTTTATTAGCGTGAGCAACGAGGTGGCGCTGCCTTTCACCTTGGTCATGTAGTTCTGTTGCTGCGCTTGATTATCACTTTCAAGTGCTAAATGAGTTAAGCCAATAATGGCATTCATAGGGGTGCGAATTTCATGGCTCATTGTGGCTAAGAAATCCCCCTTAGCTTTGTTAGCGTTAGCGGCTTCTTTGTAGGCATGCTGTAGCTGCCGTTCTAACCCTTTACGGCCACTTATATCGCGAAATACACCCACGTGCCCGTTGGGCTCACCATGAATGTCTTCAAGGGGAACTGCAACAATTGAAATCGGGAAAATCCGTCCTCGTTTATCGGTAAAGAAGTCTTCATCAGAGCTATAGGTTTTGCCCTCACGAATAGCATGATTAACGGCACAATCATCTCTTGATAAAAGTGTGCCATCTTCTTTTTGATAATGAACCGCATTGTGGAATCTATGGCTTTGTAAATCCTCTAATTCCCACCCTAATAAACGTGATGCTTCAGGGTTAAGAAATTGAGTTTTGCCTTTGGCGTCTACCGCATATACGCCTTCACCAATGCTATTGGTAATGCTTTGATAAAACTGCCTACCTGTCTCTAGCCTCTTTTCTAACCTTTTCTGATTGGAAATATCGGTGCACAGCACGACTAGATTTTCAACACGGCCTTGGTCATTAATGTTAGGTACAATGGTACAAAATACAAACCAAGGGGTGCCGGATTTAGTAATGCTTTGAAGTTCGCCGTGCCAAATCTCACCTTTAAACAAGGATTGCAGAATACCGAGGCGTGTAGATAAAGGAACATTTTTAACATTGAGCATATCCGCATTATTCCCGATAAGCTCGTCCCGAGTAAATTCAGATAACTGACAGCACTTATCATTAGCACTTAAGATAGTGCCGTTTAAGTCGAGCGTGATCACTATGCTGTGCTGATCCATAGCTCGTCTCTGGATCAGCATGTCGTTTTCTTTGTGTTGTTGCTCAGTAATTAAGTCTAAAACCAAGGTGGATAGTGAGGTTAAGCTAGCAATGTCGTTATCAATTTCAGGTCGGGCTTGCGCCGTTAATAATGCATTGACGGATTGAACAAGGTTATCTGTAATGGAGGCTAATTCTTGAGGCGAGGCTTGCCCTTGTTCTAAAGTCGGCCTATCCATACTATTTTGAAATGCGTACCCGCCTTTTGTTGTCTCATTTTCGACTTCAAGACCATGTTGGCGGTACGTATTGTCAATAGAGGCAAGCAATGCACTAAGCCCCGAGGTAAGGCGGGATGCATCATGGTTGTCTAACAAAGCAGTTTTATTGAGTATATCGTCTAACCAAAGTTCGCCTTCTTCGTTGTTTTCACAAGAAAATGCAGCTTTGATTTGCTTGATTAAAAGGGAGTTCACAGCGTTGAGAGAAGACTTACGTTGGGCTTAATAGATTATTTATAGAACGGAAATGGTATTGCAGCAAACAAATCAGGTTATTCTTTGGTAGCAATAACCTGATTTTATTCACATTAACTAAAAGTAGCGCTAAGGCAAATTAGGCTGAACGCAGTTCTCTACGCAGTATTTTCCCTACGGTCGATTTAGGCAGCTCTTCTAAAACGGTAAGTTCCTTAGGGACTTTGTAGTTGGTTAAGCTTTCTTTGCAAAACGCAATGATGTCATCGTTTGTAACGGGCTTGCTTACGGTGATGAAGGCGCATACTCGCTCACCAGACTTATCATCTGGTTTACCGACTACAGCGGCTTCCATAATATCTGGGTGGGCAGTGAGTACATCTTCTACTTCATTAGGGTACACATTGAAACCAGAAACAATAATCATGTCTTTCAAGCGATCGACAATTTTAAGTGCACCAGATGCTACCCAAACGCCGATATCACCGGTTTTGAAGTAGCCATCTTTGGTCATAACTTTTGCGGTTTCATCGTCTCTGTTCCAATAACCCAGCATAACTTGTGGTCCACGAACCGCAATTTGCCCTGATTCACCCTCGGCCACTGGTTTATCGTAGCTGTCTAGCAAGGCAACTTCAGTATCTTGCAGTGGTTTACCAACGGTACCAATTTCTTCTTCGCCAGGTAGGTTAAAAGAAACCACTGGCGCGGTTTCTGACAACCCGTAACCTTCAGTTATAGTATTGCCAGTTACTTGTTTCCAAATAGATACCGCGCCTTGAGTGAGGGCCGTACCACCAGACATGGTTAAATGCAGTTTTGAAAAATCGAGCTTGGCGAATTCTGGGTGACGACCCAAACCAACGAACAACGTGTTGATACCCGCAAACGCGGTAATCTTGTGCGGCTTTAATGTTTGAATGAAGCCGTCGATATCGCGAGGATTCGGAATAAGCACGATATGGCTGCCCTTCGCGAACAGCGCCATCATACAAACCGTAAAGGCATAAATATGATACAAAGGAAGTGGACACACTACCACTTCTTCACCTTCTTTGAAGAAACCGCCTAGGTGGTCAAGCATTTGAACGCTATTGCTCATAACGTTTTTATGGCTAAGGGCTGCGCCTTTAGATACCCCTGTAGTTCCTCCCGTGTATTGCAACATGGCAAGGGCTTCAAACTCTGTTTTAAGTCTTACAACGCCAGGCAAATCTGCACCGGCGTTAATCGCATCAGATAACGATACTGTACCTGTTATAGTTGGCGCCGTAGCAGCATCCAATAATTCAGTCGCCGATGTAGCAACAACGGTTTTAATTTGAGTCTCGCTTTTAATGGCATCAAATTTTGGCAGTAAATCACTTAAGATAACTAACGCTGTCGCGCCGCTATCAGTAAATTGGTGCTTCATTTCCCGCTCGGTATAAAGCGGGTTAGTGTTAACCACTACTAAGCCTGCGCGCAAAGCAGCATAAACGGCAATAGGGTTTTGAATGAGGTTAGGCAGTTGGATAGCAATTCTATCGCCAGCTTCTAGCTTGGCTTCATGAGTAAAGTAGCGCGCTAAGGCAGCAGATTTTTCGTCTATTTCTTTGAAGGTAAGGGTTTGACCTAGTGCGGTATACGCAGGCTTATCAGCATGCTTAATAAGAACGGCTTCAATATTGTCGGCCAGGCAAGTAACGTTTTCTGGGTACGTTAACATAATGCTTTATCCTGAATGAGAGGTTTCAATGAAAGATGACTATGCCGCTACAGTAACAAATGTTCATTTTTATTTACATACCTATTACATTATAGCTGAATATTCACCTCAGTGATGGTTGCTGACAGTTTGAATAGATTTGAATAGGTCTGGGGATCGCTGGTTTGAGCGAGGTTTAAGCGTGGAACCAGCGTGTTATTAGCGTTGGGAATGGCGCTGGGAGTGGCGGCGATTAGCTATTTGAAAGTGGACCCGACCTACTCATTACCCGTAATAAGCCATAAATGAAACCACCTAATAACCCTGCGAAACATTGAAGTAAAAAGCCATCATACCCACGCGCTCCTGCAATAAGCGTGACGTTAAGAATAGGCTGCATGGCAAGTAACGCAACGGCAATGCTGCTTGCACCCGCCAGGCTTGTTAACGTGATAAAGCGAGGTTTTGTAATGCCGTGCTTTATGGCGTATTTGCGAATGATAGTGACAACCCCGAACGCAAGTAACAGTGCAACAGCGATAATAATGCCATACGTGGGTAGCAAACCAACTACATCCTTCCATGCGGTAGATAGCCACTCAGAGGGCGATATTGCCACCCCAAGATCAGAGAGTGCGTTTAGTACTTGAAGCGTGTGTAAACTGCAAGCCACTAGAAAAGTTGCTAACCACGCAGGAAGAAAGCTTTTGATAAAAGACCACATAACCGCTGTTTCCGCTATTTTAAGGTGTTATAACAATCAAACCACTATTGCATGCTAAGGTAGCTTAATAAATAGGGGGAAGGAAATTATGTTTAGCCGAAGCGGGTGGGCCATGCTTAGTAACAAGAAGCTAGCTAATAGAAAACTAGACAATAAAAAGCGTTCGAACAAAATACGTGGGAATGAAAACTACCAAGCACGTCGACCTACAAAATATGTCACCTTAATAATGCTTACGTGCTTGAGTGTATTATCAACCTACTGTGCTTCAGCAGATACCTCGGGTAAAAGTGCTCTTGAGGAACAAGCTTCTGAAGCACAAATTCTTGATACAGCAATCACTAGGGTAATTGCCGATGCTCTGCATTACCCCAAAGCGCTTTTGCAATTGCCCGATAGCAGCTGGCTAGTGGCAGAACGAGACGGCACGATTGTCACCGTACCTTCTATTGTGGGTAGTTCAGGCAAACCTTCTTCGCCCCAACAAGCCGGCTTAGCACAAGCATCAGCTCGAAAAACCTTGGCTCAACAAAAATTACCCCTTCCACAGCTTTATCAAAAAGGGCAGGGCGGTCTGCTGCACATGGCGCTTTCTCCTGATTTTAGCACCTCGAAAGTCATTCTTTTTTCGTACTCGAAGGGCACCGACGACGCGAATCGTTTGGCAATTATGCGGGGTGTTTTGTCCGATGATGGGCAAATTGAAGCACTCACACCAGTAATAGAAATTAAAGACAGCAAGGCTACGCCAGTGCATTTTGGTGGCAAACTGGTGGCCATGGATGATGGCACTTGGTTGGTGACTACAGGAGACGGTTTCGATTACCGAGAACAGGCCCAAGTATTAAGTTCACAGTTAGGGAAAGTGCTTCGTTTTACCATAGAAGGAAAGCCTGCCTCAAATGTGCCTTTTAACAATGCACAGTTTGTTTACACCTTGGGGCACAGGAACCCACAAGGGTTGGTGAAAATGCAAAATGGTGACGTTTACTTGCATGAACACGGCCCTGATGGCGGCGATGAACTAAACAAGCTTGCGCCTGGTGCGAACTATGGTTGGCCAGTGGTTACGCTAGGAAGGGACTATTCTGGGGCAACGATTTCCCCCTTTAATCAATACGAAGGCATGGTGAATCCACTCGTGGATTGGACGCCATCTATAGCGCCATCATCCATGGCGATATACAACCACAATACTTTTCCGGCACTCTCTAATCACTTGCTTGTTTCTGCCTTAAAAGCGAAGGCGCTTTATGCGGTTGACTTATCAAGCCAGTCTTTTCAGTATCGAAGGGTTTTTTCTTCAATAAATCAAAGGGTTCGTGATGTGGCAGTAGGGAACGATGGCGGCGTTTATGTGCTGACTGATGGGGAAAGTGCCGAGCTAATACAGTTGCTACCATCTGATCCTCCTGTCGCGGCTACTAGCTCAGATTAGTCTCTTTGAATCTAATAACTAGAAAATATTGTAAAATTACAACATTATTGTTTATTATTTCATCTGGTTCGACCATAAATACGAGAAATACCTAAGATAAGTCGTGCTTTGTATAGCTCGCTTTTCATATTGCCCAGAGAAGCAGTATAAAAGCAGTTTAACGCTAGATGATTTTTCTAACTAAATGATAATTATTGATTATTTTTTGTTTTAGCCAATTTGCTTCTAACTGCCAGATTAGAAAATCGTCAATACGCTGAAGTTAATGAAAAGTGTAAATGGGGCTTTGCGCCATTCTGCCTTTTTCTAATGATTACCTGATGCTTAAAAATCAGTTAAAATAACCATTATAATTTCATGCGTATAGCTAAGACCGACGTATAATTAACCCCTGCGTATAAAAAATACCTACGTATAACCAAGACCGAGAGAATTATATGAGTTTGTATTCAGAATACATGGCCGAAATCGAGACCCGTAAAGCGGAACTTGGTTTACACCCTAAGCCTATCGACAGTGCCGATTTGCTGTCAGAAATTATTGCTCAAATTAAAGATACCAATAACGAGCACCGTGAAGATTCTCTTAATTTCTTCATCTACAACACACTGCCAGGTACAACAAGTGCTGCAGGTGTTAAAGCCGCATTCCTTAAAGAAATCGTACTAGGTGAGTCAGTTGTTGCTGAAATTACACCTGAGTTTGCGTTAGAGCTACTTTCACACATGAAAGGTGGCCCGTCTGTTGAAGTACTTCTAGATTTGGCACTTTCAGACAACGAAGCCGTTGCTAAGACAGCTGCTGAAGTAGTAAAAACACAGGTTTACTTATACGAGGCTGATACAGAGCGATTAGAAGCGTCGTACAATGCCGGTAATGTAATTGCAAAAGACATTCTTGAGAGCTACGCAAAAGCAGAGTTCTTTACTAAATTGCCTGACGTACCAGAAAAAATTGATGTAGTGACTTATATCGCTGCAGAAGGTGATATCTCTACTGATTTACTTTCTCCGGGTAACCAAGCCCACTCTCGTGCAGATCGCGAGTTACACGGTCAGTGCATGATCACCCCTGAAGCACAGCAAGAAATTGTTGAGTTAGGTAAAAAGCACCCTAACGCTAAGGTAATGCTTATTGCAGAAAAAGGTACCATGGGCGTAGGTTCTTCGCGCATGTCTGGTGTGAATAACGTTGCACTTTGGGCCGGTGAGGCAGCAAGCCCTTACATTCCATTTGTGAACAAAGCGCCAGTAGTTGCAGGTACCAACGGTATCGCGCCTATCTTCTTAACGACCGTAGACGTTACCGGCGGTATTGGTTTAGACCTTAAAAACTGGGTTAAAAAGACGGATGCTAACGGTGATGTGGTTCGCGATGCTAA
>MDTG01159391.1_pt1 | contig 13006 bp, 10 predicted proteins | sample 811421 | NCBI WGS metagenome assembly MDTG01 (sample SAMN05326645, study PRJNA326480) | marine metagenome | isolation source: seawater | place: Pacific Ocean: South East | collected 2011
AAAAACAATATATTAAATTAAAAAAAAATCTATAAAATATCAATTACTTGTTATTTCTTAATATTAATTTTATAACAATTAATGAAAAAAAAAGTTTTAAAAATGAGAAAAAACCAAGCAAAAACCTATAATAATAGAAATCTAACTCCTCATTATATTTGGGGTCATCATGCGGTAATTTCAGCTTTAAAAAATAAAAATAGGAAAATTAAAAAATTATATATTACTGAAAAAAATATACCAATTATTGAGAAAATTGACATAAAGAATGAATATTCTTTTACAATCCTAACATTAAGTGAGATTGATAAATTACTCTCAAGTAATTCAGTAACACATCAAGGGTTTGTGTTGGAAACACTTAAGCTAGAAAAAAAACCTATTGAAGATTGTTTTAATAAAAATTTAATAGTTGCATTAGACCAAGTAACAGATCCTCAAAATATTGGAGCTATAATGAGATCTGCAAAAGTTTTTGGAGTCAAATCGATTATAACAACAAAAAAAAATAGCCCTGGTGAAACTGGTTCACTTGCAAAAGCCGCCTCGGGAGCGCTTGAGTTTGTTGACTTTATTGAGGTTACGAATCTATCATCAACATTGACAACCTTATCAAAAGAGGGTTTTTTAGTAATAGGCTTAGACGAATTAGGTGAGATTAATATAAATAAAGTTAAAATTGATAATGATCAACCAAAAGTCTTAGTTATGGGCTCGGAGGGGAGAGGCTTGAGAAGGTTAACAAAAACAAAATGTAACATAATGGCTTTTATTGAAAATAAAGCCGAGGATAATTTCTCAACTCTTAATGTAAGCGTAAGCGCAGCAATTTCTTTATATCAACTTTCATCTAGTGGTTAATTTAATGGCTTTTCAATCTCTAAATAAACTATTCTTTGATAGGGCCGAACAATATGATGAAAAACCTTTTTTGTGGGCCAAAAAAAATAAAAAATGGTCACCTTTATCATGGAATGAGACTTCTATAAGAGTAAAAGAATTTGCAGGTGGTTTGAAGTCATTTGGAATAAAACCTGGAGATAAAGTTGTGATTGTCTCTGAAAATCGACCAGAATGGATTATTGCTGACTTAGCCATAAATCTAATAGGTGCTATAACTGTGCCAGCTTACACCACTAATACCGAAGACGATCATCACTACATATTAGAGCATTCTGATGCCAAAGCTGTTATAGCCTCTAATAATATTTTAGCTAATAGAGTGGCTTTAGCAACAACTAGAACAAAACTCTGTAAAGTATTGATAACAATTGATAATTATAATGGTTTTGAACCTGATAATCTAAAGATTATTAATTTTAATGAAGTAAATGATTTTGGAAAAAATAATATTGATACAGCATTAGATTTTCTTAATCAAATTCAACCCGATGATGTTTCATGTATTATATATACATCGGGAACTGGTGGAAGACCTAAAGGAGTTATGCTATCACACAAAAATATATTCTCAAATTTACAAGGAGCAGAGGATTTACTAGAAATTATCGGTAAAAAGGATAATAAATATCTCTCATTAATACCATTATCTCACTCCTATGAGCATACAGCAGGTTTATACCTTCAGATTGATCTTGGTTCACAAATTTACTTTTGTGAGGGTCCTGAAAAATTTTCACAAAATTTACTTGAGGTTTCCCCTACTCTTACAACGGCGGTACCTAGAATTTTTGAAGTCATACATGATAGAATAAAAATCCAAATGAAGAACCAAAATCCTGTTATCAGATTTATTTTTGATAGAGCAGTTAAAGTTGGGGTGAAAAGACATCGTTATAGTCTAAATTTTTTAGAGAATATTGAATACAGATCATACACAAATTTAATAAGAAAAAAAATTAACAAACAATTGGGTGGAAGTTTAAGGGCATTTGTTTCTGGAGGAGCGGCTTTAAACCCAGAGATTGGTAATTTTTTTATTGGTTTAGGAGTCAAAATTCTTCAAGGTTATGGTCAAACTGAATCTAGTCCTTTAATAAGCGCAAATAGGCCGGAAAATATTAAAATTGAGACAGTTGGACCTGCTGTGAAGGGAGTAGAAGCAAAACTTAGTGAAGAAGGTGAGTTAATTGTAAAAGGTGACTGTGTAATGAAAGGTTACTGGAAAGATGAAAAAGCAACTAATGAAACAATAGTTGACGGTTGGTTACATACAGGTGATATAGCATCTATTTCTGAAGATGGTTACATAACAATTACTGGAAGAAAAAAAGAATTAATTGTGAATTCCGGTGGAGATAATATTGCACCAGCTAGACCTGAGGCATCGCTAACTTTTCAAGAAACAATTTTTCAATCCATGGTTATTGGTGATAGGCGTCCATATCTAGTTGCCTTGATTGTTCCTGAGGTTGAAAAAATAAAGGATATGAACGATAAAGAGATTAATGAAATCATTGCATCTGAAGTTAAGAAAGCAAATGAGGGGTTATCTTCAATTGAAAAAATTAGAAAATTTGTTATTGCAAAAGAACCTTTCTCTACCGAAAACGGTCTCTTAACACCCACCATGAAAGTCAGACGTCATAAAGTTTTTGAAATTTATGGTGAGACATTAGATGATCTTTATGGATCTAAAACTCATTAAATAACAAACTAATTTTCTTTTGAAAAATTCAGTTTTAGCTCTAATGCTCCAAGCATAATTCCAGGTTGGTGTTCAAATTTTGTTTCAGGTGTGAAGCTTATTTCCTTAACTCTATCAAAAATTAAATTCCAAGTTATAATTTGTTCTAAACGAGAAATACCATTACCTGGGCAAGTCCTATGACCTTGAGAAAATGTTAAGTGTCTAGTAAGGGCTTTTCTTCCAAGATCAATTTGATGAGGGCATTCAAAAACTTCTTCGTCTACATTTGCAGCACCATATCTTAAGTGTAAAATTGAGCCTGGTGGAACTTTTACACCTTGAAATTCTTCTTCTTGAGTTGTCATTCTCGTTGATAAACCCTGTGTAGGGGCTCTTACCCTCAGAGACTCTTCAACAAAAGCTCTGATTTTATTTCTATTATTTTTCAGTTCATTAAAAAGATCAGGATTTTTACATAAAATTTGCGCCTGCTCTGAAATAGCATATTGAGTTGTTTCAAGCCCTCCAATTATCATTGCATAAGCAACACCTATAATTTCAGTATCTGTAAGTTTTCTATCATATGGCTCATAATTAACGTCTATTAAAAAAGATAGCATATCATCTTTTGGATTTTTCTTTTTTTCCTCTAACTGATCAATTACATATTCACCAAACTCTTTCAAAATAATTTGTTGTTCATCAGACTGCTCTTTAGTAAGTAAGTTTCTGTGACCTTGTCCATAAACAAATGGCATTACCATTGCATCACCCCATTTTTTTAATGAAGGTATGTCGGAAATTGGAAAACCAATAACATTTGCCATTACTATTTGTGGTAATGGTCTAGCAAACTCTGAAATAAACTCAACCTCATCCTTATTAATCCAGTTATCAATTAATCCTTTTGTAGATTCTGTAATCATTTTTTCATGTCTTTCAGCGCCTGTTCCTACCCAAGGATCAGTTAACTGACGTTTATGAGCCTTCCATAACTCTTCATTAGGTCTTAAACTCATTATAGAAACCTGAAGTGCATTCATTAAATTTGGATCATGTCTGCTTACTACAGTGCTAGCTGGAAGTGTTTTTTCAGTTTCTTTTTTTTCATCTTCAGAATTAAAACCACTTACACCTGCTTTTTCAAGATCAGAGCTTTTCATGACCGGAGGTGGAAACCTAAGAATATCTCTAACTACAAAAGCAATATCTTCATACTTTGATAAAATAAAACCATCTGTGTCTGGTGAGGTTCCTTCTCCAGGTATTCTGTGAACTGGAGCCTCATCATGAAGAATTTTATATGAATCATACCAATGTTTTTGTGCCCCAGGAGCAAATAGATCAACTTCATCTAATGACATTGGACATTTAGATTGATTGTCATCATTATTATTAATTTCTGAATCCATAAACCCTCTTAATAATTTTTATAAATAATTTAAGTTAGTATATTTTCAAATATCAAAAATTCAAGAGATAAAAAAAGGGCGCTTTAAGCGCCCTTAATTATTTAATAATTAACTATTTATTAAAAAGAAGCTGAAAACTCAATACCATAGCTTTCACCTTCATTCCACCAACCTCTTGCAGTTAATGGATCAATTGTAGCCCATCTTTGCTCTCTTTCATCTGTTATATTTCTACCATAAATAGAAATAGTATATTCATTAACAGAATAGCTAATAGTGGCACTCAAATCTTCTAAGCTATCCAATTTACCAAGTAGTTTATTAGAAGCGTCAGACTCAACAGAATCTCTAAATCTATATGATAACCTTGCTTTTAATTCACCGCTAGCAACAGGAGCAGTGTAGGATGTAGTTACACCATAAGTGCTGTCTGGAGTATTACGAGGAGTTAAACCTGAATTATCAGTAATGATTTGATCACCAGTTAAATCTGCGAAATAATCATCATATTCAGTGTCCATAAAACCTGCATTAGCCATAATATCCCAATTTTCAGTAATTTGATAAACAACCTCTAACTCCAAGCCAAGCATATCAAGAGATGATGCATTACGGACAACTGTTGCAACATTTGATAAATCTACAGGAATTAAAATTGACTCTTGTTTATCTTCATATTTAGATTGGAATAAAGCGCCGTTAAAGACCATTCTTCCATCCATTAATTTAGATTTCCAACCAAATTCAGTATTTTTTACGTACTCTGGTTCATATGAAGGGTCGATATTAAAATTAGCTTGACGACCAAAGAAACCACCACTTTTGAAGCCTTCGCTGTAAGAAAGATAAAACATTAGGTCATCATTTGGCTGGTATCTTAAGCCAATTGAAGGTGTCGTTTCATCCCACTTACCTTGATAAGGTCTTGGATTGAATAATTCAGGGATAGTATTTGGGATAATATCACCTTCAGGACTATCTGGGTCCCATGGCATTCCTCTATCACCACCAATAAAATTCTTTTCCTCTTCAGTCCATCTAAAACCTGCTGTTATAGTCCAGAAATCGTTTACAAACCAATCACCAGAAAAGAATACCGCAATGGACTCAGTTTGCTGACTTTGACCATTTGCATTTCTAGTAGTTGGAGTATAACCAGGATAAGGAAGTCCTAATTGAGAAAGTCTATAATGAAGATCCAAAACATCCCATCTTTGAGTATAATCAACCTCCCAATCATAAATACCTGCAACAAATTCAAATTTATCAGAAAACTGAGATGTAATTCTAAATTCATTACTTTTTTGATGCCAGTCATTAAAATAGTTCATTCGTAAAAGTTTAGCAGGAGATCCATCAAAATCTTGCATGTTTTGCTCATCCATATCCCTATCAGTAGAAATAAAAGTATAAAGGAAATTTTCAGTATCATAGTTAATTGTTAATATAGTCGTTTCATATTCGTTATCACTGAAGTTTGTCCCATCTGACTCTGTAATATCAGGGCCGTCATTAGCATCTTTTTCACAACCATTATTGGGGTCAAAACCAATTTGAGTAATTGTACATGTTAAATATCCAACTGGGTTTCTATTAACATATGCACCTTGCTCACTTTGATCTTCCATAATTTCGTGATGAAGTTTTATACTAAGATTTTCGTTAGGTTCCCATAAAGTTGTAAAACCAAAATTAATTTTATCATCGCCACCTACATCTCTTTGAAGAGTGGTATTATAAACATGGCCATCACTTTGAATACTTGCACCAAATAGCTTTATACCAAGTTTATCTTCTATAATTGGAAGATTAACAACAGCTTTAAAATCTTGCCGCCCGAAATCACCTACAGTCATACTTAAGTCTGCGCCAAATTCCATAGTTACTGCGCCACGAATAATATTTATAATTCCACCAGTAGTATTTTTACCAAATAGGGTTCCTTGAGGACCACGAAGAACCTCGATACGCTCGATATCAAAATTTTCTAAAAGTACACCGCTAGCAGTACCCAAGAACATTCCATCCATAACTACACCAATAGGAGGCTCTAAACTTTTATCAGAATCTAAAGTTGAAATACCTCTAATTGAGATACTAGCTCCACTACCAATACCTGGTGTTCTTCCAATGGTAAGGTTTGGAGAGAAATTTTGAATATCATCGATACGACGAACATTGCTCTCTCGAAGTTGCTCTGTAATTGCAGTAATTGCTTTAGGAACATCTTGAATTGATTCATCTCTTTTTCTTGCAGTAACAATAATTTCTTCAATTGCAAGACTATTTATTTCAACTTCTTGAACAACTGCCTCATCAGCAATTACATTCAAAGAAACAAAAGATGCTATTAAAAGAAATGACGCACTAGTTTTTAAATTTTTAAATTTAAGCATATTTTCCCCGCCCTTTAAAAAAATAATTGTATTACTTAATAAGCCAAAAAAATTTTTATTTCCAACACTATTAATGTAATAAATTAATACTATTAATATAATAAATTAATACTATTACATATTTGATTAAATCTAATAAGTAAAGAAAAGATTAAATTTGTATTAATTCTAAGTTATATAAAATTTAATAATAAAATATTAACTTAAAAGCTTAAAAAATATCAATTTTTTTTACTTTTCTTTTTTAATATATAGTGTATTTATTTGATCGTTTTAAAAAATGTTAATTTTCATCTTTTAAAATAAATTAAAAAACTTAAGTTTAAAAAATAAACTTTTGATTTATATTGCCGACGTAGCTCAACTGGTAGAGCACCTGATTTGTAATCAGGGGGTTGGGGGTTCAAGTCCCTCCGTCGGCACCATAAATATTTGATTTTAAAGTTTTGGTATCAAACATATGCAGTCATTTAAAGACAAAGTTGCAGTAATAACAGGAGCTGGATCCGGTATGGGTCGAGAGTTAGCAATTAATCTTGCCAAAGAAAATTGTAATATTGTTATTTGCGATATTAATAAAAAGACAATTCAAGAGACTGAAGAAATAATTAGAAAATTTAATGTCTCCTGTACTTCTATAGATTTGGATTTAAGAGAAGAAAAAAATATTAGTAATCTTTTAGAAATAACACTTAAAAATTTTGGAAAGGTTGACTTACTATTCAATAATGCAGGTGTGGTTGCTCCATCATCCTTTCTAAATTTATCTGAAGAAGATTGGAACTGGTGCAATGATATAAATTTTAATGCACTTGTAAAATTGACTAGAATTTTTTTACCTTACTTAATGAAAAATGAAGAAACAGCATTAATTAACACTTCTTCAATTTTTGGTATTATAACAACACCAAATAATACAGTTTATCACTCATCAAAATTTGCCGTAAGGGGCTTTACAGAGAGCCTTGCCATGGAGCTAAAGGATGAAAAAATTCAAATACACTCTGTTTACCCTGGTCACATTGGAACAAATATTGTTTTAGATGCAAAATTTGATAAAAATTTTCTTGATACGAATAGTGAAAATGGAAAAAATTTGGATAAAAGTCCTGTAACAATAAAAGAATTTGGTTCAACATTTAGAGATACAGGAATGAGTCCTGATAAAGCGGCAAAAATTATTTTAAAAGGGGTCAAAAAAAAGAAAAAAAGAATTTTTGTTGGTTTAGATGCAAAAATTATGGAAATTGCTCAAAGAATAACACCCTCTCATTTCATAAAATTAATACCTTTTTTGAACCTTCTTATTTTTCCTTACTTTATAAAAAGATTAAAAATGACTAGAGTAATTCTTTCAGTTTTAAGAACAAAAAAATCTTAGCTACTAATAAAACCACCTAATCTTTTGCTAATAATTTCCTCAGACTCCGACATAATTTGATCAATTAATTCTTTACAGGTTGGAATATCATTAATTAACCCAGCAACCATTCCACATGACCAAGCACCTGACTCAGGCTCTCCATCATTCATTACCTTAGGATAGACTCCAGCAACCTCATCAATGATGTCTTCAAATTTTAAATCAGCACCTAAATCTTTTTCTTTTTGAAGTAATTTTTCAACAGCAGGATTATTTAATACTCGTTCAGTATTTCTTAATGGTCTCATTACTAGTCTAGTATCAAGTTCGCTTGCATTAATAATTGCTTGTTTAACATTTTCATGAACAGGGGCTTCTTTAGTAGCAATAAATCTAGTTCCCATGTTCATACCTTCTGCACCCATGGAAAGAGCACCAACTAAACTTCTTGCATCAGCCATTCCGCCAGATGCAACAAAAGGAATTTCTAATTCCTCAGCAGCTCTTGGAAGAAGAATAAAGTTTGGAACGTCATCTTCTCCCGGATGTCCTCCACATTCAAAACCATCTACCGATACAGCATCGCAACCGATTGACTGAGCTTTAAGGGAATGACGAACAGAAGTACACTTATGAATAACTTTGATACCAGCATCTTTAAGCATTGGTAAATATTGAGCTGGATTATTTCCTGCAGTTTCAACCACTTTTATACCCCCATCAATAATCACTTTAAATAAAGCGGGGTAATCGGGTGGGGTTAATGTCGGAAGAAAAGTCATATTAACACCAATAGGTTTATCGGTCATTTCTTTACACCTGGCTATTTCAGCTGCTAGTTTTTCTGGTGTTCCTTGCGTTAGACCAGTAATTATACCAAGTCCACCAGCATTTGAAACTGCTGCTGCCATTTCAGCTAGTCCAACAAAATGCATTCCTCCTTGAATAATAGGATGCTCAATTTCGAATAATTCAGTTATTCTTGTTTTCATTTATACCTCTAATATACCTCTAATTTAGTTAAATTTTATTAAAAAAGTGATGGAAGCTCTTTGTCATTAGTATTAATTATTTTATTGACCCATTCATGAAATTTTTGGCCACCGCCTTCATTTTTGCCAAACATCACATTTTCAATTAAGCCTGTTTTTAATCCTTTTTGTAGCCTCAAGCCAGCATCATAATCCTCTTTATCAACAACAAATTCTAAGAAATCAAATTGTTGTTTTGCTTCTTCAGCTTGTTTTTTATTTGGTTCTTTTTCCATTAAGTAATATTGCTGTGTGTATGACTCTTCAACATTCTTTCCGGGTAAAAGTTGAGAGAGCATAATTGACCTCCCTCCTCCATTAAAAGATGCAATAGATATATGCGGAAATATTGTCCATACTCCTGCCATTAACATATCCATAGGCCATTTTTCTACTGGTAAATCCATAAAGCTTTTTCCATTATTAGATAAATCATTGTGGTCTTGTGGCCTGTAAGGCGATATTACTCTCTGGTGAGGACCCCATTCAAAATAATTTGCTTGATTAGACATCTGAGATCCAAAAGTTTCCTTATGCAACACTGGTAAATGATATAAATCTAAGTAACCATCATATGCTACTTTCCAATTTGGTCCTTTAAGAACTCTTGTTTCAAAAATATGCCAATTTTCAAGTCCAAACAGAGAGAGCATTCCATCATAACCTGAAAGATAGTTTTCAATATCAATTTTAGATTTAGGATTTAAGGTGACCCATATAATTCCTGCTTTCTCTAGGATAGGTAATTTAATAAGATTATGGCAATTTTTATCAAACTCTCCAAATTCATGAGAGGAAGCTACACCAAAAAGTTCACCCTCATCGGTGTAAGTCCATCCATGATAAGGACAACTGAATCTTCTCGTGTTGCCCTTTCCTACCTCAACCAAAGCAGCGCCTCTATGCATACATGCATTTAAAAAAGCTACAGCTTCACCTTTTCTATTTCTAGAAATTAATACTGGAACACCCACAACCTCAAGAGCTTTATAATCCCCTGGATTAGGTATATCTTTTGAAACAGCTAGAACTAAAGGCAATCTTTTGAAAATTAAATCAACTTCTTTTTGCCATCTTTTTTCATCATAGTAATTTTCTGCTGGAATTTTTACAATTTCATCTGCAAGCTCCATTGTACCGGTTTCAGCATGTTTTTTATTGAATCTTGCAATCTCTAATAGTTTTTCTTTACTCATAATATTATCATTCCAAAAACATTATTAATACTTTTTACAAAAAAAGACAAAAAAAATCAAAATTTAACTTTATCTTTAAAATTAAGCCCTTTTAATTGTTAAGCCTCCATCTACTGCTAAAAAAGCTCCGGTAATAAAAGAGGAAGAAGGAAGGCAGAAATTTAAAGTTGCATGAGCTACCTCTTCAGGATCGCCATACCTTCTGAGGGGAACTCTCCTTTTTGAATAAATTTCTTTATCTTTTTCCGGAATTTTTTTGGTCATTGAGGTGTTTATTGGACCAGGGCATATACAATTAACAGTTATTCCTTTTTTTCCTAATTCAACTGCTAATGAACGGGTTAAACCTATAACACCATGTTTTGCTGATGTGTATGGTGAATGCATAGGTGAAGCCCCGAGACCCTCGGTTGAGGATATATTTACGATTCTAGGTGTATCTGACTTTTCTATATATGGTAAACACTCTCTGATTAAAATAGCCTGACCCTTTAATAAAACATTATGGGTTCTATCCCAGAATGACTCAAATTCATTATTATTAATTTCTGTTGGTAGAGCAATTCCTGCATTATTAATTAAAATATCAATACCATTAAATTTTTCAATAATGTTTTTTACCACATCTTGAATATTTGATTTTTTTGAAACATCCAAAATAAAACCCTCAGCTTGATTACCATTATTTTTAATTTTAGTAACAACACTATCTATTGACCTTTTATCAAGATCAGTAACCATTACAACTGCTCCTTCATCAGAAAAAAGCTCAGCTGTAGCTTTTCCCATTCCGCTTGCAGCGCCTGTTATTAAAACAATTTTTCCTTTTATAGATCGAGAAAACTTTGATAATCGCTTCATTTACCATCCAACTTATCTAGAACTTTTACCACTGCAAAAAGAATACCTATCGCAACTAAAACACCAAACATTGATAATAAAAACCCAGCCATAAAAATCTCCCTAAAAAAGATTACTAAAGAATTTTAATCATATCAAATTATTAACTAGCTAATTTAAGTATTTGAATAATATCATCCTTTTTATTAATAGGTTTTGGATTAGATTGAACTGTAGGGTGCTTAAGCCCATACTCAGCTATTTTCTCCCACTGACTCTCCTTAATACCAACTTCACCTAGTGTTGTTGGTAAACCAAGATCCAAAATTAACTCTCTTACAGCCTCAGATGCTGATAAGTTTGGTCTACCAAGTGCATTTGCTATCCATTTTTGCTTCTCTTGATTATAACTTTCATTCCATTTCAAAACAGCAGGTAACATTACGCAAGATGTATATCCATGAGGAACAGAGCCAATTGAACCTAATAAATAACCAATACCATGACTAGCTCCCATAGGGGTATTTCCTAAATTTTTTGCAATCATCCATACTGCTTTTTGTGACATGGATCTGGAGATAATATCGTCTCTATTTTTAAAAGTATTCCTTAGCGAATTTCCAAATAATTGAAGAGAATTTAATGTCATTGGAGGTATCAAAGGGTTTGTAGAGTTTGAACAAAGACCCTCAACAGCATGGTCGACTGATCTAATGGCAGTTGATAACCATAACCAATCAGGTGTGTGAAGAGTTATTGCTGGATCAAGTATTACAACTTGAGGACAAATATCATCACCAGTATATCTCTCTTTGAGTTGAATTTTTGTATCCATAGCACCTCCAATAATAGAGTATTCTCCTCCAGACAAAGTTGTTGGAATAGCAATTTGTCTAATCTTAGATTTAATTTTTTGATGTTTATTAGATATTTTTTTTAGTTCATCAGCAGAATTTATCCCTAGAGAATAACATAATTGAACAACCTTTACTGTATCTATGGGAGTACCTCCTCCTATAGTAATTATAATATCAGGAGAATTTTTTTGAACTTTATCTGCACATTCAATAACATTTTCTATAGGAGAGTGTGCAATACAATTATCAAAAAGACCTACAAATTTTTTACCTAAGGTCTTTATTATCTTATCAATTTCATCAGTCTTTTTTGATAATGTTGATGATGAAACAATAAAAACTTTTTTTAAATTTAGTCTTTTTACTTCATTTTGAATAGCATCTAGTGACGAAGTATCCCAAATAACTCTATCTAAAGGACTGTATGTATATACGTTATTCATTTATCTCATCATTTATCGATAAATAAATCATTTATTTATCAGATATAAATGATCCTATTTTTTTTAAAGCTTTATTGGCCTCAGGCAAAAATGGAGCAAAACCCTGAAAAATATGTACCATGTCATTCCATATTTCAAGCTCAACATTACAACCGTCGGACTTCGCTTTTTCAGCTATTTTTTTTGAGTCATCCAACAAAACTTCACGTGTACCTACCTGAATAAGCATTGGCGGAAAATCATTAAAATTTCCATACAAAGGAGAGGAATATGGGTTTTTTCTATCATTTTCATCAGGAGTATAAACACTTGCAAACCAAGCAATTCCATCTTTTGAAACAAACGGATCAAGATCTTTTTTATCTTCATAAGACTTTGATAATGGATCCATCTCAACCCATGGAGAAATAGGTATTATTGCATTTGGAAGCACCTCATTCTCATCTTTAATTGCCAATCCGGTTGCTATACTAAGCCCACCTCCAGCAGAGTCACCAGAAATAAATACTTTTTCATAATTTTTCTCTCCATTTGGTCCGTTTTTGAGCATCCATTTATAGGCAATTTTTGTATCCTCAAGAGCAGCAGGAAAAATATTTTCTGGCGAAAGTCTATAATCAATAAGAAGAACTGAAGCCCCTGTAGCTTTTGCCAAATGACTTGCTAAAGGGAGATATCCTCTAATAGAACCAATTACATATCCTCCACCATGTAAGTATAAGATACGTTTATTTGGATCAGAGTTTTCTGTTGTTACCCATAAAGCATATACTCCATCTGCACTTGTGGAAGTAACTTTTCCACAACATTTTATACTTTCATCAGCAGCAAAATAATCATCCATTACATATCTAAAATGTTTCATTCCCAATCTTTCA
>MDTG01255038.1_pt1 | contig 13006 bp, 9 predicted proteins | sample 811421 | NCBI WGS metagenome assembly MDTG01 (sample SAMN05326645, study PRJNA326480) | marine metagenome | isolation source: seawater | place: Pacific Ocean: South East | collected 2011
ATCAACCAAGCACGCGTCTCAATGAGGACGATCTCTGTCGTCGTCGGAATATGCATTGGCCCCGTGATCATGTCAATGGACAAGGATTGGTCTGAAGACGGCAATCTGTTCTACGGAGTCGTCATGCTGAGCTTGTCCATCGTGGCCGGTGCCCTCAAGTATGTGCTTGCCCACTCTGCCATTAAAAAGTACAAAACGGAGATGGGCGTGATGGGTTTTACAGTATGGATGGAGGTGATCGCCCTCGTTCTGTTAGTGCCATGGTCCGTCGTCCGCGGAGAGGTGCAGTACGTGTTGACGTCGAGTTCGAATTGGGGTTTACTCGTGGGCACGGGTGCCTTCGGAGGGGTGCGCATCCTTTCTCAGTTTTACTTTCTAGACAATACTTCGGCCACAAGCCTGGCGGCATCTAACATTGTAATTCAAGTCGGCCTGACGTTGTCGGGATCGTTATTCTTCCACGATCCAGTGACGTTGCCAATGGTGTCAGGGTCCATTGTCACGCTCGTCATGAGCGCTTCTTACATGTACTTGAAGGCAACCGATTCTCGAGAACACCGAAGCACAAACAACAAAATAGGCGAACAAGAAATCGAGTCCCAACAATTGAAAAAAAATTACACTCTGGTGTCGGAGAGCTAAGCGGGATTTTTTTTATGCGTTACCTACTAAATTAAACATGACGGTGAGTTTTAGAGTATTGCTGTACTTTTCATGCATGACTCAAGTTTTCTCAACTTGTTATCTGGATTCGACTGGGTGCACATGTTCCGATATAAAACATTTTTATAAAGAAAGCGAGTGCTGCGAGCACGGTAATCACGACAAGCAGGTGGAGAATCGCACATCGACCTCTACCCGAGGTGTAGGAGGCACCTTGTATGTGTCCGACACAATCAGTCACACGTGGCAAGACGAAATTGACATCTTCGAGGCCGCGCTCCAATCACGGCATCCCGATTGTTTTCCGGCCACGACGCCTCATATGGTGATTCCACAACCGGGTGATTCCCCCGCCTACGTCGCGGTCACTTACACCTCGGATAAATTTGTGCACATCCTCGACGCGACCACTCATGAAATCCTCCTTTGCTTTGGTGTGCCCGACGTTGAATACGCGACCATACACGACGGCGTGTGGCACCGAGAGGGAACGACGTGGTTTTTCGTGCTTGTCGACATGACCGGACGCATCCATGGAGCGCAAGGCGGCGGAGGGCTGCACCTCTTCCAATTGGACCTCGTTGAATTCACGGCGACGCGGCTCTCGTCCTGGAGTGCACCAGTCAGTCTGTCGATGCAATCGTCGCAAACCAAGCCGATTTCCATCGGAACAAATCCAGCCTCCACGACGGGTGTTTTCTACGTCACGGATGCTTTTTTCGGGGGCGGGTATTTCGTCAGCATCCGAAATGGCGACATGCAACTCGTGCATCACGTTACCAACGCCACCCTCGTAAACGGTGGATGTGCCAGACACGGATCCAAGCTCTTCGGTTTATGGATATCTGCCCACCCCACCCTTCCCGATGTGGCCATCGCTCAATACGGCCAGCAAATCGCAGGATATTCTTGCTTGGTCATCCTCGACCTCGCCGCCCAAGCCGTAAAACAGACAATCCCCCTCTCTCCGAACGGCATCGATGCCCACGGAATCGATTATTGCCACTCGGGAGACGAGCTCTTCATTCTCGTCTCCCACCGTGTCAGTGCGACGATGGATATTGTTCGATACTCCGATGGCTCCATCGTTGAAGCTGACATTGATCTGAATGCGCTTTTGAACGACGGTTTTGCGCCCGTGTCGGGCGAATGCGGAGACGTACCGCTTCCACATAGCGCGCGACGATTTCAACCCGATGTGTTTTCTTTCCGGAACAGCCGCCTATATTTCACCGCGCGCGGTCGACGACCCCTGTCGGCGGTGCTTTACGTAAACTGGCTTGAGCATGCCGCTCCGGGAATGTACGTCTTCGAAGTGACCGACGACTGTCGTAGCATCCGGAGTGCCAACCTGTCCGTGCCCGTCTACAATGACCGCACGCTGAATTCAGCCGCTGATCCGCATGGAGGTAGATTGGTGGGGCCAAAATATTGGCTCATAGATCAATCCCCTACTGGGCTCAAGGTGGAACGCGCGGGGCAGCGGTGGCACCTCTCTCGAGATCAAGTCGACGTGATACGTCAGCAAGGAGACGACTTCCTCTTTGTCACGCAAGATCTGCTTCCTCGTCCGTTGCCCTGTCTCCTCACCCCTCCTTCGACGCCTCCTGGAGTATTCGACCCTCCCTCCCAGCCGCCGAGTGGCGGTGGGGGGATGGGGTGAGAGATATGCAAACAAGGTTGCACGTCGCATCAAGACTCTGTGTCGGCATCGGTCCGCCTGTGCGAATGAAAAAAAAATCTTTGTGCTTTTGTGCATACGAATAGGGAATAGAACTTGTATATTTTTTTATATTTGGAAATGGTTAAGGATGTCACCAATCGCCATCGTGTTTTGTGTGCTTGCAATCGACCAACCGCTTCAACAAGTGCCCACCGACAAAGGGCAATTGCAGTGGCGCAAGCTGCGGACCCCTCCTCCGCTCGATCAACAGCAGGAGACCCCAGCGGACATGAGGCAAGAGTCTGACAAAAGGCAACCGCAGTGGCGCAAGCTGCGTATCCCTCCCCCGCTCGATCAACGGCAGGATGATCCGAAAGAAATGGAGCATCAAGGCACGGGGGCATCACAAAAGAGAGACTTGCATCGTCGACTCAGTGATGGATGCACAAACACATGCTATTATGATGACGACGGCTGGTGCGACGACGGCGGTCCTGGTTCCGAGTACGCAGCTTGCGACTACGGAACAGACTGCGCGGATTGTGGTCCGCGGATTTCGCCGCCATCTCCTCCCATGACGCCCGGGGGCTGCCTTGACCCCTTCTTTGGAGAGCAGTGGCATTTTGAGGTCGCGCGCGTGACGGAGGCATGGTACGACCAACGCACACCGGGCTCCTTCCGACCGGACATGTCCAATATCAGTGTCGTCGTGGTCGATGATGGCGTCGACGAGAACCACCCCGATCTCGACGTGACAGAAGCTATCGGGTGGACGTCCAATGGTAATTTGGTTACACAATCGGATTTGCCGCAAGTCGACAGGCAGCACGGCACGGCTTGTTGTGGCATCGTTGCCGCGATTGCCGATAACGGAATCGGCACTTGCGGCGCGGCACCGGGCGTCACGGTTTCTTCGGCAGCTTTGCTGAATGGCCTGTCGGGGCAAGTTTTTGACGACTCCGAAGCCGAATCCATTGATTACTACGTAGACGAGCATGTATTCACCAACAGCTGGGGTCCCTACGACAACATGCTTCCCGCTTCTATGGGTCCGAAATATGCCGCGGCTCTCGAAAGAGCAATGACGGCACGTGGCGGCAAGGGGAAAATAATCGTGTTTGCGGCAGGAAATGGTGGCAGGAACGACAATAGCAACCACGACCCCTATACGGCGCACCGTTTCACGATTGCGGTGGGCGCCGTGACCGACGGTGACGTCATGACGTACTACTCCGAGCCAGGGGCAAACATCCTCGTCTGCGCACCCTCCGGTGGAGGAAGTGAAGGCATTTGGACGACGGACATAAGCGGCAGCGAAGGCTACACGGTTTTAGATCATACTAGCGGCTTTAGTGGTACGAGCGCAGCGACACCTCTGGTGGCGGGCATCGTTGCGCTCGTACTGCAAGCGCGCCCCGCACTCACGTGGCGCGACATGCAGGCGGTCATCGCACTGTCCGCGCGTAAAAACGACCCGAACAATGTCGCCTGGTCACAGAATGCCGCCGAGCTTTGGGTGCATCCGTTCTACGGCTTCGGAGTGATCGACGCCGCTGCAGCCGTGCAACTTGCTACGACATGGACGCTACTGGAGGATGAGGTCTCTATTGAAGATCAGCGCTTCGAGGCTGCACGTCCGAGTGTCGTCACACAGATTCCTGACGATGGGACGCCGTGGATTGGACACGTGTACATCGACACATCCTTGCGTCTCGAAACCGTCGAAATTTTCGTCGACGTGTCTCACGAGTGGATGGGCGATCTGATGATCACGCTCATTTCGCCGGGCGGCACGCGTAGCCACTTGAATTCGCTGTTCGCTTCAAAGGTGTACACGCCTAGCCCTGACGCTAGCAACCCTTGTGGTTCCTACCAAACCCTTCCGTGCCAGTATGCCCCCTTCACGCCACGAAATATGAAATCGGTGCGATATCGCAACGAGCTCTCCATGGGCTGGTGGACATTGGAGATTCGCGATGTGACACCCACTCGTTCGGGAACTGTGAATTCTCCGACGCTCACGCTCCACGGCACGACGTCGAATGAGACGATGCCGCAAAGCAATCGATCCGCTCTGTGTGCCGAACACAGAGAAATCTTTCGGGGGTTGCAGTGTTGTCCGAGATCAACTTGAACATTATCTTCGATCGTCGTTTTTTTTTCCTGACGCGTCACAGCAGCAACAAAAAAATAATGGACAAGGAGAAAAAGATGTCTCTTGGTTTTCTTTCCTCGCACAATGTAGCAGCGCCTCCGCGGCCGGCGGCTCCGTCTTCATCGGATACACCTTCATCCGTTGCTACCAGTAAGAGTGCCAAAATGCTCGTCATGTTCTTCTTTACTGTTCAAGTGTGCCTCGGATTGTCGGCGCTCGGGTACGATGGGCTGAAGCTCAAATGGGCGTTGACATATGGTCACATCGGACATAAACACCCCCATGTTCCAGAAGAAGACTACCTGCAAGACAACAACAATGTAATCAGCGTCTTCTTTGTGGGCTTTGCTTTTGACATATGCGAACCATTTGTGATTCTCTTACTGCAGCGATTGTTTGCACGGCAGTGGTTGAACGACATTTACTCCGCCGTGGGCATGCTAAGTGAAGGTGCAGCGCTGGGAAGTCTTTTCGTGTTGGTTCTCTTGCAATATCCGCAACAGACTGATCTGTCATGGATGGGTCACCATAACGATGCTCCCCCCGCTCCGCCACCGTTACGTTCACCCGTCTTCACAGACGAAGAACTTGTCCCACTATTCGTGTTGACAATCTTGCTCGGGGTGCTCAAAGTGTTATCGTATGTGTTTCGCATGCCCCAACGACTTGCTAAGCTATTGTAATCCAGATGCAGCGACTACAAAACTTTCATCTCTACACGCTCGCGGGGTTGGATCGCAATTTATAGAGTCAACATAAATGTCGGAGAGGCATCTGCGGGTGTCGGAATTGCGAACTGGCGGTAAGTCTCCACCTCCACTTCCACATGCACCTCGGGTAGTCACCACTCCGACAAAAGGCCATTGGTCGCGAAATCGATCGATTCGCAGTGAACCTGACACACACACACACAAATCACTTTCCTACCGTGACATGGGTGTCACTGTGCACGGGGCATCTTTTTTTTTATTATGTTGCTGTTCGAAACACTCTTGTTCAACGGCGACAGTGGAGGGCGAGGCCCGCTGATCGCAATGTCCGACAAACGTTTACAAACGTGTGGCCAGGAGTGGAATACTTACCCCAAGGGTATTGGCGAGAAAAAGGAGCGAGAAGACACGAGCGACGGAGTCGTCTCGTACCGCACGACGTGCGCTTCCCCAAGCAATCGGTAGACTCAGGAGCGGATCGAGGGTCACGAGTTGAACTGTCGACACTGTGCAAAAGAGGAGAGTCCACATCGGAATGCGCGTCTTTGGTGAAGCATCGAGCGTGATGCTTAGATTCAGGACGGAAGCAAGTAGAGACCAACCAAAAAAGACAGAAAAACTCACAGATGCGACCGCCGCCGGCCACGATGCCATGGTACGCCATTGCTGCACTCGTCCATAGCACACACCGATTGCGGCTGTCGTGATCAAGAGGAAAAGCGATGCTGTGCGCACATATGTGCTGGTGAACATGTAAAGCCATGCGATCGTGCCTGCACAATGGACGAGGAATGCGACGTCCAAAGCGCGGCATGTGCGTTCGTCATAAAACTGCGCCACCATAGTGGCGAGGAGCAGCGGGTAAATGAGTGACCAAATGGCAAAAGCACGCCTATCGGGTGTAAACGGGGTGTCGTGACGAGCACTGACGGGACCGATACGCCGTCCGAGGACTGCATTTGTAATCAGCACGGCGAGCAGACCAATGACATTGGCGATTGCCATGCCGTCAGGATCGCGAAAAGCGATCATATTTGATAAGTACGCAGAAATTAAAAACCGAGTGTATAGAGAAAGAATATGAAAATGCCAAAGTCTCGAAAAGAGATCCGAGCTCGTCGAGTGCAGCATTCTTCGTGCGAAGCGCCGTGTGCGGAGCCCCCGCAAACGTGCCCCCGCCCGTTTGCTCCGCCCCCGCCCTACGCCCCGCCCCCGCCCTACGCCCCGCCCTGCGCCCCGCCCTGCGCCCCGCCCTTTGGGTCGTATCAGTACATCAACGGCGTGGATGCTTGCACATCACGCCCTGATGCATACCCCCAAATCACCACCACGGTGTCGTCCTCGGGATGCCTGTATGCTCCGTACGAGTGCAGTGTGTACAAATTTCCGCCACAATGGTGCTCGTTTTGCAAGGTTCGTGCTGCATCCATGTGTGCTCAAATCGGCCAACCAGATTTACGGATGCTTTTCACAATACCCCCCGCGATGCCAAGCGTCAGCGCATGTCAGCCGGTGTGTTACCGACCATTCGCATGTCCGACGAGTTGCGTGAGTCAGCCGTTGGCTAGAAACGGTCAATGGTAAAAGTCCGACTAGAGTTGGTCGGCTCCACGTTTCATTCCCGATACTTGCTGCAAAATCGAACGCGTCACCTGCATGACATCGAAGAACTCGACACGCTTCTTCACGACGACGGCGAGCAGCAAATCGGAAAAGTCGACAGACCAGGCAACATACGTTTTGACATTGAGCATGCACAGCAAAATTTGCGCAAGCAACACGCGCGATTGCTTGTCAATCGGTCGCGTCGGCTCAGTCGAATCCAACTGACATTCTCGCGTGCTATCAGATCGCGACGTCACTTCGTGTAGAATGGAGTCGAACATTGCATGTCGCGAAGCGGCTCGCACACTATTGTTGCGAACGCGTGCGGCGGTGATCGGAACGTACAAGTCGGCAACCCACACGCAATCGTGTGCAGCAGGAATACAGTCGAGCAACTTCACGATTGTCTCCAGACCAAGCGGTTGCCGCGGTCCGCGAAAAAACGACGTCTCTGGTATTTCCGGAGAGGTTCGAATGGGTTGAAAGTAGACGTCTTGGTTGCGCGAAAAATTCGTCTCGTACAGCATGAAGAGCTGCACCATGCTCGAATAAATCCTCTGCCCAGATGCGCAGACGTTCCGTCCCTTTGACCAATCGAGTGGCGCGTAAGCAGAAGACAAGTGCGTCATCAACCGCAGCTTCTCTTGCTCAACGTTGACGACGGACGCCTTTCCGGTCCACATGCGACGCATGTCTTCGATCGACACAAACCCCCAATGCCACAGCATCTCGGCCACACTATTGTCGCTGGCGTCGTGCGAGAGATACATCGTCCTCATCGAGACGTTGCAGACAGATCCTTGTTTCGTGACGGACAGCTTTTGAATGTTGAGATTGGCCGTGACGCAAAAGCTTAGCATGTCATCCACACCTTTGCGAAGCCTGTACACTGTCACCGGATCGCTTGCGTTGCCCGTAGCTTTGACTTTTGCCAAGAGAGCGATGGCGCTCGCGCAGAGGCCCTCGTCCATATCGGACTGTCGTATCAGACTTTCCACAAAATCGTCCGCTTCGAAGAGTTCAACGAACGCCCTTGCCGTCGCAACCGCCATGAGGCCGTGTGCGGCCAAGTCTTTTCCCAAGCAACCCAATGCCTTGTGATCCAACACGATGAGGTCGACAGGCCACTGCTTCCTCATGGTCTGCATCACGAGCGGAGAGTATTCCATCAAAAAAGCAAAGAGAGACTGCAAGGCATTGAGACGATCATCAGAGAAGCTCTCCAGCATCGGCTTGCAAAACAGGACTTGTTGCAAGAAGAGCCCAAAGTCGGGGCCAACATGAGCCTCGCTGTCTTTGCCACGTAACGCATCGACGATAGTCTTTCCGTCGTGACCGGCGTCATTCTTGCTCGAGAAAAAAGTGTGCATCCTGTCACGCCCAACATGCAGCTTCGAGACGCAGAAAATGTCCAGGAAAATCCGACAACCGCCTAAGCCGTGAGCCGGGTCAATGGTGACCTCGTCGGAAACAAGAAGCAAATTCGACTGATAGACGAAAATCTCGTACGTAGAACGGGTGTCATCGCCAAACTCAACGTGCACGTCGACGGAAAGAAACTTGTCCACGTACACCTTGTAATGCCTGCCTTTGCGATTTTGCCACGCCGTGTACATTGTGCATAGCTCCATGCGTCGAGACATCGGGGTCGACGGAAGCGAAATGGTCACAGTCGTGCAATATCGGCGCCACGCGGGATCGATATTCTGCAATGGCTTCGACACGGCCATGAACTCATCAACCAGCGAGGCGGAGTGAAGGCGCATGAGCAAGTCGCGGTGAGCAGTCATTGCAGGTTGCACAACATGTCCCCGCTTGTTGCTGTGTCCCAAAAACATAGCAGCCATCGAAAAGCTCGTGTCTCCAACGTTTTTGATCGTCAGACTGACCACGTCTTCTTTGCACTCAAACGACATCGCAAAAGCGCCGATTGGAGGCAATGCGCTCTTTTCGGAGCTACGCTCCACGCGTTCCACTGTAATAGACACCGTAGCACCCATCTTCAGGAAACGACAGATGGCACCCTTCAAGCCGTCGCCGTATCCTCCTATTGGCGGTACATTGTAAGCCATGGCGATCGGATCCATTGCATTTTGGGCAAACTCGACTGCTAGTTTAGCGGGGACATCGTTGTTCGCAACGGACGAAAAAGCGACATAGTTGTTGGTAATGTTGGTGGGAAACGTGACGGCGGGCAAAGAGGCATCCTTCTTGCCAATGGTGCACGCCAGAACACGTTGACCAAGGTGCTGAACAAAAGAAAAATCAAACGTGGTGCAGCCGTCGGCGACTTCAATGGCAGCAATCTGCGTGCTCATGTCGTCGTTTCCTAGTCGGTCTTTATTGGAACTGGCCGCGAGCTCCGATGCGCGAGCAGATATGCGAGCAGATATATCGTGCACTGTGAGCGAGCGAACTTCTTGTTCGGTCATACAGAAGACATCGGCAAAACACTTGATCAAGACATCGTGCGATAGCAATTCTGCGTAGTTGTTCTGTGGGGCGTGCGACGCGCGTCTACTGGAAGACGGCGTGGCCGGACAAACGGACGAGGTGTTGTTCTGGCGGCTGCGCAATTTCATCCTGTTTTTTTCGGAAAAACAAAAGGTGTTGCGAAAAAATGCTATGTGTCGCCAAACGTCGTGGCACATGTGTGGGTGCCTTGATGCCGCGCTGTATCGCGCGGCATGTCGTTGCCTCTAATGACGTCAAAAGTGCAAACGAAGACTCAAAAAATGCGCATTTGTCAGGATGCGCAATGATGACGCGCATTGCATGCCACGGCATGCGCAATTATTACATCCTCCACCATTTTCAGCGATACGAAGAAACTTTGAACCACGCGGAGTACCGCGCGGTCTTAAATCTGAGCGTGGAAGACGCTCGTCTCGAGTTGGAATCTATCAGACGCAAGAATTGGGCGTTGCAACAGTGTGCAGTAGTCGGCCTTTCGGAAATGATCATCGATCTTAAACTTTAGATGTTTTCGAGAGCGGTGTGATCGGAAAAGGACATTTTGAAGCCCGCGACCGACGATGGGCGCGACCATGTTTTTAAGTGTCGCTGTCGTCGTCGCTGTCACCGAATCATCGAAGCTTTCACGGGACGACAAATGTTGTCTGTGTAAGACTGTGCTTGCCATACAGCCCTGAGTTCTTTCCCTTTCTTTGCGTTCAAACGCTGCCAACGAAAAACATTGTTGTATATAAGCCCCATTAGCTCAGTTGGAAGAGCGCTAGACTTTTAAAAAAAAAGGTAATCTAGTGGTCAGCGGTTCGAGCCCGCTATGGGGTATTCCTGAGGATTGTGCACCTCAAAAAAAAGTTGGGTTGCCCGAGCCTGGTTTCAAGGGGACAGTCTTAAGAACTGTTGGTTTCGACCTCGTGGGTTCGAATCCCACACCCAACAACTCTTTTTTTTGTTGTTGTGCCCAAGCGCTGCATCTCGTCCGCGCGCTCTCTCAGCGCTGGTGCCCATGCTCAATCTGCATCCCGAGCAGGTGGCCTCGATGCGAACCCTGACTCCGCGTCCAGGCATCATGCCTCAGCGACTTTGAGTTTTTTAGACAGATAAACTTCACAAGACGCGATGCTGCCGATGCATGAAAAAAAAAATCGTTGGTTTTTTTAAAACAATGTTGAACGATTTGTGCATCTTTGTCTCCGAATGGCTCGATCATCCCAACATTTTAGAAGTAACCAACAAACTCCGACGCGATCAGATATGCACCGGCACGCAATGTTACGAAAGCTTGGACGCGCTCATACCAATGACCAGTCCGCCGACGTCGAATTTTGAGTACGTTGTCGCGTTTTCTGTGATGATGGTCTTGCTTGTCTCGCATCGACAAATTTACGGCAAACCATCTTTCCATCATGAGTCTGCGTAGGCTACGTGGTCCTGCGTCAGCATTAGGTACTTGCGCTTCCAGCGAAGGCTGCCAAACAACCCGCCGCTCCCGCGCTTTTCACACCATTGACCAAAGATAACGGCGTCGGCATCGAAGTCATTCGAAGACAGCTTTTTAGAAATTGTATTTCTCTATTATTTTGGTTCCGACATGCGTCGCGTAATAGTCAAGATTCATGTGCAATGGACTGAACGTGAAGGATGTGACACGTCGGTCTACATCACATTGCCGATCACTTTATGAGACGCGTCGCCGCTCAGCACTCCCGGGAAAATGTTTGCACCCACCATTCAACGAATGTTTCTCGCAATCCCTGCAAATCCGTACATGTCTGTATTTATCTATCGCGGCGTATTGATCTTTTGGGGCAACGGTGCAGAGATATGCAATTTTTTTTTCTATCCTTGACCCAAAGTAGCCGATGCCTCGTACACGAGTGAAAATAGATACAGAGGAGGAAGCAAAAAAATTGGCAACAGATAAACTGTTAGAGTTGAAAGAACTTGCGCAAAAATTGTCGCCAAAGGATCGGTTGCAGTTATTGACGATGATGGCGCATATGAATATCACGCAGCTGCAGGAAACTCTAAATATATAAAAAAAAGAGATATTGGACCGACTCGCCAAGAAAACAAGTTCCTAAGTCACCTGAAGAGCATCCGTTTTTGCCTTACTGTGCCGATTGTCATTTTTTTTGCTGCGTGCCTTTTTTTCGTCGTTGCGCCAATCATTGTCGTCGTCGCCGCCCTCCTCGTCTTCCAACTCAGAATCGGTTTCCGTCTCCGAGTAATCTGAGTACGAGCTGTACTCGCCGCTCTTTTCTTCCAGCAACGCAGCCAACTTTTCGTTAGCAGACGATGCCATCGTGTCCAAGGCGTTTTTGAGCTCGTTCAATGACTGTCGCTCCCCGGTCACGTGTTTCGTCCACGCAGAACGGTATGGCGACAGATCGATTGGCGTAAACGTGCACTCTTTCGGTGTTGCATGCATGCCATTGATGTACTCCATGCTTTGCGAAATGCAATCGAGGAGCTCACCATACAGCGCGGCATGCTCGCAGACGGACGCGCGCACATTGTCGTCGGTGATGCGAAAGGCTTTGCGCGTGAGCATTGCCTTGTAGTGATCCGGTTCCATTGCACATAAAACGCTAGCCGCTTTCATCCAACGCAGTACCTGCTCATAATTATTTCGCCAGTTGTACTCGTCCCGTGCATGTGGTGCATGGACCATCTTTTAGATAGTAAGCACGTCTTTTCTTTGACTACGACGAACGCGCGTGCATTGATCGCGGAGCGGAGTACCAATCGTACTCGCAAAATCAGAAACGGACTCCTACTAGTCGCGGTGAGTACCGTGCTCCATTCGGAATCGAAGAATGCAATCTCGTTCCGTCTTGTCGATTGCTGTTTTGAGCATGCGCTTTGCGGTGTCAGCGGGCTGCCATTCGTCCCACTTTGTCGCCACAGAAATGACGCGATCGTACAGCGCTCGATTCCCACAGACGAACGTGTCGGTAAATGCCTCTTCTTCTCCGCCCGATTCCTCGGCGACGTCACTGCCTTCGTCAAAATCCTCGGCGGTGTCCTCGGTGTCCTCGGTGTCCTCGGTGTCGTAAGAATGCATGTGGTCATTGGACAAACGCTCGATGAAATGAGAGTCAATGTCTTTATTCCACAAAAAGTGGCTTTCATACTTTAGGGCCAATATCGTGTCTTGGGGTGTGACCTGACAGCGCCCGCAAGATTTGGCGAATGCGGCTGCGGTACCCAACGCCTCTTCGCACAAAATTGCCATGAGACTCACGACCATGCGCATAAAATCAGCCGAAGAAGATGTCAATGACTCACCATCATTCAAGCCGGTGCGCATGAACGAAAAGTCGCTCATGTATTGTCTTCTTCTTTTTTTTAACATAACGGCACGAAACGCGCCCTCGACAATCAACGAAAATATCGGTGCCCACGCCGCCGCCGCCGGCCGCGACGCCAAACTCGTACTACTCGTCCGGCGCGGCCGCTTGTGAGAGGTTCTTTCCGAGCGCTCGGACGAGAGGCTGCGCCTGCGCCACCAAAACACGACCAACATACGTCGTCACAGAGCGCAACCGCGCACGCCTAATCGAGCGTGTGAGCTGAGTGGCTAGCCCCACGGAATCGAGACCCAATCGTCGCCCTCGCCGTTGACGTCGATCACGAGAACCTGGCCGTCGCCCGGCGCTTCGGCCAGGAGGACGCCGTCGTCGACGCCGTCGTCGACCCAGATACGGCAGTCGGATATGTTGAGGATGCGCTTCACTC
>MDTG01352687.1_pt1 | contig 13006 bp, 12 predicted proteins | sample 811421 | NCBI WGS metagenome assembly MDTG01 (sample SAMN05326645, study PRJNA326480) | marine metagenome | isolation source: seawater | place: Pacific Ocean: South East | collected 2011
TATGATGGTGTTGGTATTAAAACATTTAAAGGATCAATTGAAGTATTGAAAATCAGAGGAATGATGGTGGCATTTGGAAATGCTTCGGGTTACGTGGATACAATTGATGTTAAAAAAGATATAAATGCTAAGGGATTATTTTTTACAAGACCATCAATTGCACATTATACAGTTAAAAGAGAAGAGCTAGTAGCTTCAGCAAAAAAAGTTTTTGATGCAATTCTATCTAAGCAATTTAAAGTTGAAATTTCAAAAAAGTATCAACTTGAAAACACTATGCAAGCTCACAAAGATTTAGAGGCAAGGTTGTTAACTGGTCCAGCTGTAATTATTCCTTAGTCTACTTTGACGTCCATATCAGACATGTGAAGTTTTAGAGCATTTGTTGAAATATGAATTTCTCTTATAAAAAACATAATCGAGATAATCATAGATAAGCAACAAGATCCAAATATTATCCTTGCTATAAAAATTTCATTTAGATAAAGGCCAAGTACGGTAAGCATATTAAATAAAAACCCAAATGCCGCAAACATAATTGTCCATCTTAAAAGTGTAATTCTGCCACTTAAGTTTATAAATTGCTTTTTCCATTCTGGTGGTACATGATTTTCATAAACATGTTCATCGTGTAATTCCCTTATAAGTTTGCTTAATGAGTGAAATCTATTGCTGTATATGTTCATTAATAAGGGTATTGCTGGAAACATTAGAGCTGTGACAGTGTAATCTATAATCATACGAATCAGTTTGATTATCAATCTTGCGTTTGTTATTTACAAGTAAAATTTATGAACCAATTAAACCTTTTTATAGAGCTCACAAGACTTAAAAGGCCAATAGGTTATATGCTATTATTTTGGCCATGCGCATGGGGATTAACTTTAAATTTTGACTTTTCGCAGAATATAAAGATTTATTTTTTTTATCTTTTTTTGTTTTTAGCAGGCGCAATACTCATGAGGTCAGCCGGATGTATAGTCAATGATATCGTTGATAGAAATTTTGATATAAAGGTTTTTAGAACAAAAAATAGACCAATTGCTTCTGGAAAAGTTTCGGTTAAACAAGGATTAACATATACCATTATTTTGTGTTTCATAGCTTTATGTATTTTGATTAATTTCAACAATTTTACTATTTTTTTAGCGTTAGCTTCTATGCCTTTAGCATTTACATACCCATACATGAAACGCTTAACTTATTGGCCACAACTTTTTTTGGGAATTACTTTTAATTACGGGTTAATTTTGGGATGGACATCAATTACAAGTGAAGTAAATATTGAACCAATTATCTTTTATTTGGGAGCCATATTTTGGACACTTGGTTATGACACCATATATGGATTTCAAGACTTAAAAGATGATGAGATAATAGGTTTAAAATCAACTTCAATAAAGTTTAAAAAAAATCCATATATATTTTTATTTTTATGCTATTTATTTTTTTCTTCTTCTTTAGTACTGGTAGGTTATTTAATGCAACTCAATAAATATTATTTTATTTTCTTAATTCTTATATTCTTACAAATGTTTTATTTTCAACTTAAAAAGTTAAATATAAAAATAGCATCTAATTGTCTAAATATATTTAAATCAAATAATTTTTTAGGTTTATTGATATTTATTGGAATAATAGTTGGTAAAATTTAATTATGAGCAGTATTGAAATTTTAAAACGTTTATATAAAAATTATACAAAAAAATATATTCGAAATATTCTTATCTCAGTATTTTTTACAGTTCTCTTAGCTGCCAGTACCTCATCAGTTGCATATTTACTTGATCCTGCAATTAAACAACTTTTTATAGAACAAAAACAAAAATATATTTATATAATTCCTGGATTAATAATTTTGGCTTTTGCAACAAAAGGCCTCTCTTTATACTTAGCAAAAGTCATTATGATATATGTTGCGGAAGAGGTAAGAAAAGATATTCAAACAGATATGTTTGCTTCACTAATAAGAGCAGATACTGAGCTTGTAGATAAAAAACACTCAGGAAAATTCATCACAAATCTCACGAATGATGTAAATATGATTGTTAATTTAGTAAGTACTGCAATTTTAAATTTATTTAAAGATAGTCTCACATTAATTGGTCTTTTATCAGTAATGTTCTATCAAAACTGGAGGTTATCATTATTTGCAATTATTATGATTCCATTAGCTTCCACAGCTGCAAGAACCTTGGGAAAAAGAATTGGAAAAGTAACTAATCAACAAATGACTAAGGCTGGAGTTTTTACTAGCTACTTAATTGAGGTTTTTAAAAATCATAAGCTAATAAAGATTTTTCAAAAAGAAGGATATGAAAAAAAAAGAGCAGATGAGCTTATTAATAGTTTGAAAGAAACCTCAAGAAAAATAAATGTTGTACATGTCAGAGCATCACCGATAATGGAATTCCTCACTGGGATAATGATTGCTTGTTTAATATTTATTTCGGCTAAACTAGTTACTAAAAATGAACTTGAAGTAAGCAATTTTTTTTCTTTTTTAGCTGCAATGATGTTGGCATACCAGCCAGTTAGATCTTTAGCTACACTTAATATAGTTATTCAACAAGGATTAGCAGGCGCAAGAAGAGTACTGCCTGTGATCGATGACATTCAAAAAGTTAAAGATAAACCAAATTCTACAGATTTAAAAGTTGATAAGGGGAATATTAAATTTGATAACGTAAAGTTTAATTATATTAAAGGAGAACAACAAATTTTAAATTCTATTAACCTAAATATTCCAGGAGAAAAGATGACTGCTTTAGTTGGACAAAGTGGTGCAGGAAAATCAACTATTTTAAATTTGATACCAAGATTTTATAATGCAGATGATGGCGATATTTATATAGATAACCAATCGATTTATTCATCAACAATTTTTTCTCTAAGAAAAAACATTTCTTTAGTAAGTCAAGACACAACCTTATTTGATGATACAATTAAAAATAATATCGCTTATGCTAATCTTGATGCCTCACAAAAAGAAATTGAGGAGGCTGCAAAATTTTCATTTGCCCACGATTTTATTGAAGAATTGCCCCAAAAGTATGACACTTTAATAGGAGAAAATGGTGTTAGACTTTCTGGTGGTGAAAAACAAAGAATTTCTATTGCACGAGCTATATTGAAAAAAAGTCCAATCATTTTACTTGATGAAGCAACATCATCTTTAGATGCTGAAACGGAAAATAAAATTCAAAAGGCAATTAGTTTTTTAACTCAAGGAAAAACTACAATTGTTATTGCACACAGACTTTCTACAATATTAAATTCTGATAAAATATACGTTATTGATAAAGGACAAACAATTGGAGAGGGAAAACATGAAGAATTGTTAATCAGCTCTCATATCTATAAAAATTTTTACGAAAAACAAATAAAAAGATCTGAATGATAATTTTTTATCGTTTATTAATAAATTTAATATTAATTATATCACCACTAATTATAATTTTAAGGTTATTTAAAAAAAAAGAAGATCCAATTAGATTTAAAGAAAAAATAGGTTTTTTTACAAAACATAAAAAAGAAGGAAAACTTATTTGGTTTCATGGAGCAAGTGTTGGTGAATTACAAAGCATTATTCCTATCATCGAAAAACTAAACAAAGATAAAAAAATAAAACAAATACTAATAACTTCTAACACATTAAGCTCATCAAAAATTGTAAATCAATATAATTTTAAAAAAGTAATCCATCAATTTTTTCCAGTTGACTCAAATTATCTTTCAAATAAATTTTTAAATTATTGGCAACCTTCAGCAGTTTTTTTTATTGACTCAGAAATTTGGCCTAACACAATTTTAAATTTACATAAAAGAAATATTCCTTTGGTTCTTTTGAATGCAAGAATTACTAAAAAGACATTTAATAGATGGAAATCAATTAATTTTTTTTCTAAAAATATTTTTGAAAAGATTAATTTATGCTTACCATCAAATTATGAAACTAAAAAATATTTAAAAATTTTAGGTGCAACGAATATCAAATTAATTGGAAATATAAAGTATTCTCAATCAGAAAATAACATTAAACAAATAAATAAAAAATTAGAAAATTTTATCTCTAAAAAAAAAATTTGGTGTGCATCAAGTACCCACCCAAGTGAAGAAGTCTTTTGTGGTTTAATTCACAAATCTCTTAAAAAGAAATATAAAAATTTACTCACAATAATAATACCAAGACATATAAATCGAGTATCAGAAATAATTACAGAATTAGATAAATTAAATTTAAAAGTTCATACTCATGAGCCATTGAAGAAGATAACCGATGATATTGATATTTATTTGGTAAATTCATACGGCCAAACAAAATCTTTTTACAGTAAGTGTAAAAATATTTTCTTAGGTGGGTCAATTATAAATCATGGTGGACAAAACCCTTTAGAGGCCACAAGATATGGTTGTAACATTTTACATGGGCCGTACATTTCAAATTTTAAAGAAATATATAAATACTTAAAAAAATCTAATATTTCTTATGAGATAAAAAATAAAAAAATGATGGTTAATAGGCTAGAAAAATTTTTTAACTCTAAAAAAAATTATAAAAAAATTCAGGCAAATCTAAGAAATACGGGTCAAAAAATATTAAATTCTACTTATAAAGAAATTAAGATTATAATTCAGTAAATGAAGTTCATAAAACCTAAATTTTGGGATTTAAATAAGCCAAATTTGATATCAAAACTATTAATGATTTTTACTACGCCTATCCAGATTAATAATTTTTTATTAAATCTAAAATCAAAAAAAAAAGATAATAGAATTAGAACTATTTGTATTGGAAATATCTATGTAGGTGGAACAGGAAAGACTCCAACAACAATAAAGATATTTAAAATCTTAAAAAAATTAAAATTTAATGTTGCAGTTGGGAAAAAATTTTACAAATCTCAGTTAGATGAAATATTTCTTTTAGAAAATGAAACTAATTTAATAACTGACACTAGTCGTAAGATCATAGTTGATAAAGCTGTGAATGCAAAAAATGATTTATTAATTTTTGATGATGGACTCCAAGATAAGAATCTCAATTACGATATCAAAATTGTCTGTTTTAATTCAGATAATATGATAGGCAATGGGCAACTAATACCTGCTGGACCTTTAAGGGAAAAGCTAAGCTCGCTTAAAAAATATGATGTAGTATTTTTGAAGGGTGATTCCAATAATTTTAAAAATACTTCTGAATTGCTGAAAATACAAAACCCCAATATACAAATTTTTAATACTTCTTATAAAGCAATCAATATTGATACATTTAATACAAAAAAAAAATACTTGTTGTTTTGTGGGATTGGAAATCCAAATGGATTTAAAAAAATTTTGTTAGAAAATAATATAAATATTGTTGAAGAAATAATTTTTCCAGATCATTTTGAATATAAAAAAGGACACATTAAAGATATCAAATTGAAAGCCGAAAAACTTAGAGCTGAAATTATTACAACTGAAAAAGATTATGTTAAAATTTCAAGAGAAGACCAAATAAATATAAATTTTTTAAAAATAAGTTTAGAAATAAGTAATGAACAAAATTTAATCAATTTCATAGTAACAAAACTCAATGATTAAGATAAAATATTTTATACAGTTCATTACTTTAATTTTTTTATTTTTTATTTTTAAAATACTAGGATTAAAAATATCTTCTTTCTTGTCTGGAAAACTTTTAAAACTAATTGGTCCTCTTTTTAGATCCAAAAAAGTTTGTTTATCAAATCTGTCAATTGCTTTTCCTAAATTAGAGCCCTCTAAAAAAGAAAAAATATTTAATGATATGTGGATTAATTATGGAAAAATATTAGCAGAATATATGTTCATTAATAATTTTAGAAATTCAAAACTTTCCAACAATATTATTATTGAAAATCAAGAAGAGCTAAACAAAATAAGGAATGCATCGGAACCAGTAATTTTTGTTTCTGGTCATTTTAATAATTTTGAACTCATGGCAATGCATTTAGAAAAATCTGGAATTAATTTAGCTGCTATTTATAGACCTCTAAATAATATTTTTCTAAATCCTGTAATGGAAATAATTAGAAAAAAGTATATTTGTAAAAATCAAATTAAAAAAGGAATAGCTGGTACTAAAGAATTACTTAAATTTTTTAAAAAAGGTTCATCTATTGCTTTAATGATTGATCAGAGAGTCTCTGAGGGAATTAAGTGTGAGTTTTTTAATAAGCAAGCTTTCACAACTACTATACCTGCTCAATTTGTCCAAAAGTATAATGCCAAAATTGTTCCAATATATATTGAAAGACTTAAAAATAATAATTTTAAAATTAAAATTTATAAAAGTTTACAATTTTCAAAAGAAGATTCATTAAGGGATATTACTTTGGAATTGAATAAAATTTTAGAAAATATGATTATTAAAAATCCTGAACAATGGATTTGGACACATGGTAGATGGAAGTAAATTAATTCCCCTTTTCTCTTTTCATTGAAGCTTCGATGTAGGAAAAGTATGGCTCTTGTAATTCTACGTTCCAGTAATTTAAATTTTCAATTCCAATTTTTTTTCCTGAAATAGCACAAATCACATGGTCACCTTTATCAATTATTTGAAAATTATTTGGTAAATATTTTAATTTTGCTAATTTTTTATACATTTTTAGTTTATATACTATTGATTATATGAAAGTTGGAATAATTGGAAGTGGTGGTAGAGAACATTCTTTATGTTATTTTATAAAAAAATCTAAGAAAGTTGATAAAATTTATTGTTTTCCAGGAAATGCAGGGACAAGTAAAATTGCAGAAAACATAGAAATTGATTTGAATAATTTTGAAGATTTAAAAAATATTGTAATTAAAAAAAAAATTGACTATTTAATTGTTGGTCCTGAAAAACCCTTGGTTGATGGTATTGTTGATTATTTTGAAAAACATAAAATAAAAATTTTTGGTCCGAATAAAATTGCAGCAGAATTAGAAGGATCAAAAATATTTACAAAAAAATTATGTCAAAAATATAAAATTCCAACCGCAGATTTTGGAGTATTCAATAAATCAGATGATGCATTGAAATTTGTAGCAGGTTCTAATTTTCCGTTGGTAGTAAAAGCTGATGGTTTAGCGGCTGGAAAGGGTGTTTATATTTGTGAAAATGAGGAAATGGCTCATAAAGCTATAACAGAAGTTTTTGAAGGAAAATTTGGTGTAGCTAATGAGATCTTAATTGAGGAATTTTTAGATGGTGAAGAAATGAGTTACTTTATAATTTCAGATGGCTACTCATATAAAAAATTTCAAACTGCACAAGATCATAAAAGAGTATTTGAGGGTGATAAAGGTAAAAATACTGGGGGGATGGGGGCTTATAGCCCATCAAAATTAATTAATGAAGAATTAGATAAAAAGATAATATCAAAAATTATCGAGCCTACTCTAAAAGGTTTAAGGGATTTAAAAACAAATTATAAAGGTTTTTTGTATGCAGGATTAATGATTAAAAATAATGAGCCTTACTTAATTGAATATAATGTTCGTATGGGAGACCCAGAGTGTCAAACTATACTTCCAAAGTTAAAAAATGATATTATGGAAGTAATAGAAAGTTCAATTAATGGTAAGTTGGATGCTATTAATTTATCTTGGCATGAAACCAAAAGTTTATGCATTGTATTATGTTCAAAAGGTTATCCAGATAAGTTTAACAATGAAATTGAAATAAAAAATTTAGATAATTTAGAAATTAAAGATAATGAAAAAGAATTTATTTTTCATGCAGGAACAAAAATAATTAAAGATAAAATTTTTTCTAATGGAGGTCGAGTTTTAAACTTTGTTAAACAATCAGAAAGTTACAAAAAAAGTCGTGACGATGTCATTATATCAATTAATAATCTTAAATGGGAAAATGGTTTCTATCGAAAAGATATAGGTTATAAAGTTATTGATAAATGAGAATTATATCAGGCTACTTAAAAGGAAAAAAAATTTTTCTTCCAAAAGATAAAAAAACTCGACCTTTAAAAGATATTGTAAAAGAGTCCATATTTAATATTTTAATCCACTCCAATAAAATAAAATTTCAAATTAAAAATGCAGAAATTTTAGATTTATTTTCTGGCTCTGGATCTTTTGGCTTAGAGTGTGTTTCTAGGGGAGCGAAAAATGTTTTTTTTAATGAAAATTATTCAGAAGCAATAGAGATATTAAAAAAGAATATAAAAACATTAAATTGTGAAAATAAGTCAACCTTAATCGAAATAGACTGTTTTAAAATAGAAAATATTGTAAAAAAATTTGGTAAAAAATTTGATCTGATTTTTGTTGATCCTCCATTTAAGGAGGAAAAAATAAATACTTTATTAGAGATGCTTTTAAAACTTAAATTATTAAAAACTAATGGGATTATAATTGTTCACAGAAACAAAAAAATTGATGAGATAATAACTGGCAAATTAAATGTAATTGAGACTAGAGACTATGGAATTTCTAGGATTATATTTGGCAACTAGTATTTGCTTAATATTCTATTAGTCTCTTTTTTTATCAATTCAATTTCTGGCTGATCAAAAGGATTAATTTTTAATGCTCTTCCCAGTATAATTGTTTCTAAAATAAAAAAGGTAAAGATTTCTCCTAATGTTTCTTCAGTTCTTTTTTTTATAACAAAACTCCTAAAAGGAATATTTCTTCTTTTGAAAACAGATTGTGTTGCATAAAATTGAGAACTAAGAATATCTCCTGTTTTTTTATTTTTTAAATAATTATGAGATTTTAATAATTTATTTTTACTAATTTGATTTGTTTTTTGATCTTCAACAAAAAAAAAAGTGAAAAAATTGTTTTTATTACCGTCTAAATATAATTGCATCAAACTATGATTATCTTTTGGAACTAAAGAAATGATTGGAAGTATACCTTGGTTTTTTTTTCCTAAACTTTCAGCAACTAATTGCTGGTACCAATTAAAAAGGTCTTGAGAGGTTTCATCATAGTTTAAAATTATAGAATTAGTTTTTTTTTTTTTGTATAAACTTAAAATACCACTCACATTTAAAATTAATTTATCAATAAATGTTTTATTTTTTATTAAATAATTTAATCTTTTAAATTTTTTAGGGTCAAGCCCCATTAAACTTGCAGGCAACATTCCAGTTTCTGATAAAACTGAATATCTGCCTCCAATAAAATTGTTGTGGTCAAAAATCTCACTTTTCATTTTCTCTGCAATACTTCTTAAATAGCTATTCTTATTCTCAGTTATAAATATCGAGTGTTTTATTTTATCGAGGGAATGTAAATTCGAAATTGTTTCAAGAGTATTGCCAGATTTTGACACAAAAATATTCAATTTTTTATCTTTTTTATTAACCATCTTTTTTAAACTTAGGTTATTTAAAAAGAAAAATTTTTTTTTTATCTTAAATTTTAAAAAAGAATAAATCGCTTGAGTACCTAATGTTGACCCCCCCATACCCACAATATTAAAAAATTGGAATTTTTTGTATTTATTAATTTGGTTTAATTTAAAAGAATATTTGTAATTTTGAGATAAGCTTAAAAGTAATTCGTCTTTTTTTTCTGAAAAATTTTTTTTTAAATTATCGACAATACTTTTAATCTTAATATTTCTTTTTACATTCAAAAAATTAGAAAAATTGATATTTTTAGTTAACATTATTTATTTAATATTTTCTAAAACAAAATCTTCAGCTTTTCCGTAATTTTTAGATGTAGTTTCTGTAGTATTAGAATTAGTTTTAATTAATTCTTCTATGTTAGTTTCATCTTCAATTCTTTCTAATGTGCTTTTAGTAACTGACGATTTTGGTTTTGGTAATTCTAGATATTGCGGAGGTATAACTAAAGGATTCTTTTTTTTTACCAAAAATTCATCACTATTCTCACTTTTTTTCCCAGTTAACCCATCTTTAACAGCCTGACATGAAAGTAAAAGCAAGCTAGTAAGTAAAATAAAAGTAATAGAAATTTTATTCATGTTTTTTTATTATAAAATAATTCAACGAAAATAAGGCAAATAATTCCTAATGATATAAATATATCAGCTACATTGAAAATAAACCAGTGATAGTTGCCAATATGAATATCAATAAAATCTGGAACTGCTGAAAATTTAATCCTATCAAATAAATTTCCCAAAGAACCGCCTAAAATCATGGCAAAAAAATAACCTGTATAATTCTTGTCCTTAAAGGCCAAAAAAAGAATGATTAAAGAAATAAGAATAATTAGCAACGTAATAAAATTGTAAATTAAATCATTATCAAAATTTAATAAACCAAATGCAATACCTTCATTCCATATAAAATAAATATTAAGAAAATTTAATAAGAAGATTTCATCAAATTGCGTTTCATTAAATAGATTTATTACATAAATTTTTGAAACTCTATCTAAAATAAAAATTATAAATATAATTAATGTTTTCGAAAAAATAGGATTTTTGATAAATTTCATTTTTTAAACAATTGAACGTGGATGCCTTGAGCAATTACCCTCTATAATTTTCCAACAAACAGGACATTTGTCCCCCTTTGCTTTTGTTGTTATAACTTGTATTGACTCTTCGTTGTGTTCTACTACTTTTGCATTTGATGTAATACACAATTCTGCAAAATCTATATTTTTTGAAAAATTAATTAATTTTTTGCTAATCTTTATTTCTAAATTTGCTTCTAAGCTAGAGCCAATTTCTTTATTTGATCTTTTTTCTTCAATGCTGATATTGCAAATATCCCTGATCTTAATTAATTGTATCCATTTATTACTCAAATCTAGGTTATAAAATTTTTTAGGAAAGTTTAGAAATTTTTCTAGATGAATACTTTTTTCGTTTTTTGATATTAGCTGATAAATTTCCTCAGTGGTAAATGATAAAATTGGAGCAAACCATTTTAATAATGAATTTAAAATAATATTCAATAATAACAATGTTGATTTTCTTTTTTCAGAATTCTTAGGGTCGCAATATAATGTATCTTTCCTTATATCAAAATAGAAGGAAGATAAATCTACAGTACAGAAGTTTAATAATTCTTTATAAAGATTATGAAAATCGTAATTTTTAAAATATTTATTGAAATTTAAATCTAAATCATAAATCTTATGAAGCATAAATTGTTCTAATTCAGGTAAATTTTTAACGTCAATATTTTCTAAATCTATTTCCGTAAAAGAATCATTTAAATTTCCAAGTAAATATCTAAATGTATTTCTGATTTTTCTATATGACTCTGAGTGTTGATCTAAAATTGAATAATCTATTCTTAGATCCTCTTCATAATTTGATGAGGCCACCCAGATCCTAAGTATATCTGCTCCATATTTTTTAAGAATATCTTCAGGAGCAATAACATTTCCTAATGATTTTGACATTTTTAATCCTTTTCCATCAACAACGAATCCATGTGAAAGGATTGATTCAAAAGGTGCCCTACCTCTAGTTCCACATGACTCTAATAAAGATGAATGGAACCAGCCTCTATGTTGATCGGACCCCTCTAAATACATTGAGGCAGGCCATTTTAGATCTTCCCTTTTTTCTAAAACAAAAGAGTGTGTAGAACCACTATCAAACCACACTTCTACAATATCAGTTAATTTTTCATAATCCTCTGACTTATACTTTTTACCTAAAAATTTTTGTGCATCGTCAGAAAACCAACAATCTGAACCCTCTTTTTCATAAATTTTTGCTATTGTCTCAAATATTTCATCATCTACTAATATTTCCTTATTTTTTTTATTTATAAAAATTGGCAATGGAACTCCCCAAACTCTTTGTCTAGAGACACACCAGTCTGGCCTAGTTTCAATCATTGATTTAAGTCTATCCTTACCCTTACTTGGATAAAAAGTTGTTTCATTTATTGCTTTTAAAGCTTTATCTCTTAGCTTATGGCTTTCCATTGAAATAAACCATTGAGGTGTTGCTCTATGAACAAGCGGTGCTTTAGATCTCCATGAATGTGGATAAGAATGAGTTAGTTGACCATTTTTTAAAAGTTTTTTTTGCTCTTTTAATTTTTCAATTACAATAGGATTGGCTTTAAAAATATGAATGCCCTCAAATAATGAAACATTTTTAGTATACTTTCCATCTCCATCTACTGTTTCTATCGCTTTTATTCCATTATTAAGACAAAGATTAAAGTCATCTGGTCCATGACTTGGTGCACAATGAACTATGCCTGTGCCTTGTTCAGTTGTAACAAATCGAGCCTCTAACATTGGTATATCATAATCATAACCCAAGTCTAAAAAAGGGTGAGAGCAAATGGTATTTTTAAATTCCTTACCTTTAAATCTTTTCAGGTTTTTATAATCTTTTATTTCACATTCTTTGATAACAGACTCAAATAAAGCTTCAGCAACAATAATTTTCTTGTCTTTAAATTCTCCACTATCATTTATTTCAATTAGTAAATAATCTAAACTTTCATTGTAAGCTAAAGCCTTGTTTGCAGGTATTGTCCAAGGTGTAGTTGTCCAAATAATTATACTACTATTTTCAATCTCTTTAATATTGGAAGATTTGACAGGAAAACAAGCATATATTGTATCTGATTTATGATCCTGATATTCTACTTCAGCATCTGCTAAAGCTGTTTTTTCTACAGTAGACCATAAAACAGGCTTAAAGCCTCTATATAAACTTCCTTCTTTTAAAAATTTTCCAAGCTCTCTTACAATTTGAGCTTCTGCATCAAAACTCATAGTAGAATAATAATTTTCCCAGTCTCCAACAACTCCCAACCTCTTAAATTGATCTTTATGAATTTGTATCCACTTCTCTGCAAAAGATCTGCACTCCTTTCTAAATTCAACTATTGGGACTTCATTTTTATTTTTTTTATTTTTTTTGTACTGCTCTTCTATTTTCCATTCAATTGGTAATCCATGACAATCCCAGCCTGGAACATAGACAGCGTCTTTTCCATCCATTTGATGAAATTTTACAATTATATCTTTAAGAATTTTATTTAGAGCAGTTCCCATATGAATATTTCCA
>MDTG01358362.1_pt1 | contig 13006 bp, 9 predicted proteins | sample 811421 | NCBI WGS metagenome assembly MDTG01 (sample SAMN05326645, study PRJNA326480) | marine metagenome | isolation source: seawater | place: Pacific Ocean: South East | collected 2011
CCCTTCGACGAGCGCACCCTGCGCGAGCTGCAAGGGGACACCTCGGTGCCGGCCGACGTCCGCGCTTTGGGACGTGCCGTGGAGCGCGCTTTCTACGCCGCGGACGCGCCCGACGCGAGCCTGGTCGCCGAGCTGGAGCGGCGGGCGCGCGCGATCCTCGAGGGGGCGAGAGCGCGCCGTGAAGACGCGCGTTGACTGGCGCGTGAGCCGCTCTCTATAGTCGGCCCGCCCCGCAGCCCGGGGGCGCCCGAACCCATGTCCACGCCCGTCCTCATTGGCATCCTCGTGGCCGTCGTCGTCGTCATCGCGTTCTTCGTGATGCGCGGCAAGGGCGGCGAGCAGCTCCCGCCCGAGACGAAGCCCGAGCCCACGCCCGAACCGAAGCCCGCGCCACGCCCCGCCGAAGAGCGGAAGGCCGAGGCGGAGAAGGCGGAAGCGCCTGCGGTGGAGAAGGCGGACGCGCCCGCGGCAGAGGAGGCGGAAGCGCCCGCGGAGCCCGCCGAGGAGGCGCCTGCGGAAGAGGCCGCCGAGGCGGCCGAGGAGGAGGCCGCGCCGGCCCCCGCCGAGGAGCCTGCTGCGGCCGCCGAGCCGGAGGCCGAGGCCCCGGCCGCCCCGGCGCCGCGCCAGAAGGCCTCCCCCGAGGACGTCGCCGCGCTGAAGAAGGGCCTGAAGGGGACCCGCGGCGGCTTCATCGCGAAGCTCTCGCGCCTCTTCGGGAAGAAGAAGGAGCTCGAGCCCGGCGCCATCGACGAGATGGAAGAAGTGCTCATCACCGCCGACATCGGGGTGAAGACGGCGGACGAGCTGCTCACGCGTCTTCGGGCGGCCGTGGAAGACGGGACGATCACGACGACGGACCAGGCCTGGTCCGCGATCCAGGCCTACGCGGAAGACGTGCTGACCCGGCACGGCGCGGGCCCGATCGTGCCGGTGAAGAAGCCGACCGTGATCCTGGTGGTCGGCGTGAACGGCGTCGGCAAGACGACGACGATCGGCAAGCTCGCGAGCATGTACAAGGAGCAGGGCAAGGAGGTCCTGCTCGCGGCCGGCGACACCTTCCGCGCGGCGGCCGTGATGCAGCTCGAGGTCTGGGGCCGGCGGACCGGCTGCGACGTCGTGAAGGGGAAGGATCGGGCCGACCCGGGCTCGGTGATCTTCGACGCCGTGAAGAAGGGCGTGGAGATCGGCGCGGACGTGGTGATCTGCGACACGGCCGGCCGGCTCCACACGAAGACGCCCCTCATGGAGGAGCTCAAGAAGGTCGGCCGCACGGCGGAGAAGGCCCTCGGGCGTCCCGCGGACGAGGTGCTCCTCGTCCTCGACGCGACGACCGGGCAGAACGCCATCCAGCAGGCGGAGCTCTTCAAGGATGCGCTCGAGGTGAGCGGCATCGCCCTGACGAAGCTCGACGGAACCGCCAAGGGTGGCGTGATCCTCGGCATCGTCGACCAGCATCGGGTCCCCGTGCGCTACGTCGGCATCGGCGAGCGGGTCGAGGATCTCCGGGAATTCCAGCCCGGAAGCTTCGTCGAGGCGCTCTTCGAGCGTCCCGACGAGGAGGAGGCGGCGGCCTCCTGAGCCGAGTCGGAGCGACGGGCATCGTCGCTGTTGAATTCGCGAGAGCGCGCGTGATATAGTCCGGCGCGCTCGCGTCGAAGGTATTTTCTTGAACGATTTCGATAGGTTGCGAGCACACCTGGAGCCCACCCCGGCAGACCGCCGCCGGGGCCGGCTCCTGCGAGCGGTAGAGGTGGAAGGGTCGCGATGAAGCAATCTCTCTCAGCGCTGTGGATGGCCCTCTTGGCCATCGCGTTCGCCCCGGTGGGCGAGGCGGCAGCCCAGATGGACTTCAGCCTCGACGACGCCGATGACGGCGGCGGCGAGGAGGGCGCCGCCGAAGGGGGCGACGAGGGCGGCATGGAGTTCGGCCTCGACGAATCCGAAGGCGGTGGCGAAGGCGAAGGCGGCGACGATGGCGGCATGGACTTCGGCGGAGCCGAGGGTGGCGACATCATCGGCGAGCTCGCCGCCGGCGACGACGGCCTCGAGACGGACACGGCCGAGCGGGAGCGCCGCACGGAGACCGTCGAGGAGGTCTACGCCGTCCAGCAGATCTACGCGCTTCGCCTGAACCGCGTGGAGCTCGCGCCCTCGGGCTCGTTCACCGTGAACGATCCCTTCCTCTCCCACCCCGCCGTCTCGGTGGCCCTGAACTACTGGTGGACGAACGTGCTCGCGCTCGGCGTCTCCTTCCAGTGGTTCCAGTGGGGCCAGCCGGAGCGTCGCGAGTCGGACCTGAACTTCTTCGTTCGCCGTTCGACCCGGCTCGGCATCCCGGTCAACGAGTGGCAGCTCGGCACCTACCTGAACTTCACGTACGTGCCGTTCTACGGGAAGTTCGCCGTCTTCAACGAGTTCATCTTCCAGTGGGACGCCTACATCGTCGGTGGCGTCGGTCTGATGCGTACGCGGCCGATTCCCGTCATCGATCCGGAGATTCGGGAGTTCGACTTCCAGAACCGCGTGGCCTTCAACCTCGGCCTCGGTATCCGCATCTTCGTCACCCGCTTCCTCGGCATCTTCCTCGAGTTCCGCGACTACGCCTTCCTCGAGAAGTTCGAGAACCTGGAGGTCTCGGCGAACCAGGGTAGCTGCGAGATGCCGGGCGCCCGCTGCAACCCGGACACGTGGTTCGAGGACAGCACCTCCTTCACGAACAACGCGACGGTGCACGTGGGCTTCACGCTCTTCTTCCCGTTCACCTTCGACTACAACCTGCCGAAGTGATTGGAGCCGCACCGATGACGTTCACGAAGCGATTCCTCACGCTCGCCACGCTCGCCGCGGCCATCCTCGCGGCGGACATGGTCGGCGGTGCCTCCAAGGCGCACGCGCAGGAGGTGCAGATCACGGGTCCGCTCGCGGGCGCGCCCGCCGTGCGGCGCATGCGCCTCTACCGCACGGGCCGCATCCAGCTCGAGCCGAACTTCAGCTTCACGCTGCAGGACGAGTTCAAGCGCACGCTCTACGTCGGCCTCCACGCCGGCTACTACTTCACGGACTGGCTCGGCATCGGCGTCTGGGGCGCTTACGGCGTCGCGGGTCTGAACACCGGGCTCACGGACGAGGTCGTCCGCGCCGGTGTGACCACGGACCGGAACCGGCTGAGCCTGCCGACGAACGAGAACTTCGACTCGCAGGTCGGTGAGCAGGTCTGGGCCGCGGCGCTCCAGCTCGAGTTCATCCCGCTCCGCGGCAAGCTGGCGATGTTCCAGAAGCTCTTCGTCGACACCGACCTCTACATGTTCCTCGGCGTCGCCTTCGTCGGCGTGGAGGAGCGCGCGGACGTCCACCTGCAGGAGTCGAACGAGGAGGCGGGCACGGAGTGCGCGCTGGCGGACACGGCCTGCCTCGAGCAGTCGCAGACGGCGCGCTCGAGCCGGGTCGCCATCGCCCCGACGTTCGGCGTCGGTCTGACGATGATGTTCAACGACTTCGTCGGCCTGAACCTGAACTGGCGCGGTATGCCCTTCTCCTGGAACACCTCGGGGACCGACGAGTCGGGCGACGAGGACGGCGACTTCCCGGATGGGGCCGTGGACAGCGACGACCGCTTCTTCAAGTTCAACCACATGTTCCAGGTCGGCCTGGTCATCTACCTGCCGACGGAGCCGGAGATCACCGAGTAACTCGGTCCTCTTCGCCTCGACACATCGAAACGGGCGCCTCTTCGGAGGCGCTCGTTTCAATTTTGGCTTACCAGCGCGGCCGTAGGCCGCTCGGCGCCGCGTGGCCGCGGCGTCACAGGGGCCGGTTCTTCGGCGGTGCACGAAGGCGGCTCCGTGGGGCCGGGCTACCGGGCGGATGCTGGGGCGCTCCCCCGGCTGGGGCCGGACCGTCCCGCGCAGCGCATGGGGCTTCGCAGGGGGCGTTCGATCGTTCACTTGGCCTCGCCCCCGGGCGCTCCGAGGTGACCGGGCGCCCGGCGGGGCCGCGGCGTCTCAGGGCGCGGTTCTTCGGCGGTGCACGACGGCGGCTCCGTGGGGCCGGGCTACCGGGCGGATGCTGGGGTGCTCCCCCGGCCGGAACCGGGCCGTCCCGCGCAGCGCTGAGAGAGAGCTTCGCACGACGATGCAGTCGCTCGTTTCGCCTCGTCCCGGGGCGCTCCGCGGTGAGCGGGCGGCTGGCGGGACGCGGCCGTCGGCCGCTCGGCGCCGCGTGGCCGCGGCGTGACACGGGCCGGTTCTTCGGCGGTGCGCGAAGTGGGGGGATGACGGTCGAGCGGAAGCGCCGGCGGGGTCGTCGGTTCGCGAAATCCCCGGATTCCGCCGGAGCGGCCGGGTCTCCGGCCGCTGCGGGCTCTGGCGTGGCGGGGCGGTCCTCTGCTAGACCCCGGCGCACATGGGACTCTTCGATTTCTTCGGCCGCAAGTCGGGCGCCCGCGCCTTCGAGAAGCACGCCGCTCGGGCGGCGAACAAGCGGGCCCAGGGGCCGGATCGGTGGGCGTCGCTTCAGGCGCTCGGGGAGATGAAGACCCCGGAGGCGGTCGAGGCGCTCCTCCAGCGCTTCACCTTCCGGGTGGATCCGAGCATCACCGATCAGGAAGAGAAGGACCTGGCCTTCCACGCCATCGTCGGCTCCGGCGAGGTGGCCATCGAGCCGGTGAAGGCCTTCCTGCGGGAGTCCGACGCCATCGCCTGGCCCGTGAAGATGCTCCAGAAGCTCGTGGTGGAGGCGGAGGTCGTGGGCGAGCTGGTCGCGCTGCTCGAGTCCATGGACACGGAGTACGAGCGGGATCCGCAGAAGAAGATCGACACGATCATGCAGCTCGAGGAGTATCAGGACGAGCGCATCCGGCCGGCGGTGGAGCCCTTCCTGGACGACGTGAACGAGGCGACGCGCTTCCACGCCGTCGGCACGCTGCTCCGGCAGGAGGACGCGTCGGCGAGCCGGGAGGCGCTCCTGAAGGCGCTCGCGGAGGAGGAGAGCGTACGGGTGCGCGTCGTGCTCCTCGACGGCTTCATCGAGCACGATTGGGAGCTCGGCAAGGCCGTGAGCGAGGTCCAGAAGAAGCTGCCGACCGGCTACGTGCTGGACGGGACCAAGGTCCGGAAGAAGTAGCCGCTGCCGGCCGCCGGGCCGCTGGGGCCGCGAGGCCGTCGGAAGCCACGCCTCACGACGAGCCCCGTCGCGAGATCCCCCGGATGTCGCCGGAGCGGCCGGCCAGGGGCGAGTCGCTAGCGGATGACCACCGGGCGCAGGATCACCTGGTTGCCCTTGGTCTGGACCTGGAAGCGCACCATCCGGCAGCCGTGCTTCTTGGTGAGGTTCTCGGCATTCTTGCGCAGCCGGGCGATGAAGCGGTCCTGCGGGATGTTCGAGACGTCCTCGCCGGCGGCCTGCTTGGCCGCCACGTATTCCTGGTAGATGCGCGCCTCGTACTGCTCCGCCGGCTCGGCCGCGAGCTGGGCCGCGAGCTCGGCGTCATCGTCGCCGCCGGCGTCCCCCCCACCGCCGCCGGGCGAGGGGCTCGTTCCCGTCGTCGGAGCCGCCGCGCCGCCCCAGTTGGAGCCGGAGGCCCGCGAGCGCCCCTCCGCGTCGGTCTCTTCCACGCCGGTGAAGACGTTGATGAGCTGGTTGATCGTGTAGGCGAGGCCGCCGAGCTCGGTGCTCTTCACGTCGATCCGGTGGTCGGTCTGGCCGTTCACCACGCGGAGCACGCCCTCCTCGATCTGCTCGATGGGGCGGATGATGCTCGTCCCGAGGATGAAGCCGTAGACGACGACGAAGATGAAGCCGACGGCCATCAGGATCAGGATCACCTGCGAGACGGCGGCGAGCTCGGTCTGCGCGGTCTTGTTGCCGAGCACGGCCACCGCGAGCTGCTGCGAGGGCGTGGCGGGCAGGGGCGCGACGACGCCGACGAACTCGGTGCCGCCGATGCTCGTCGTGAAGGGCGAGCTGGGCTGACCGCCGAGGGCGGCCGTGGTCACCGCGCCCATCTCGCCGAAGAGCTCGGACTGGAGGCCGCTCACGATGCTCTGGTCCAGCGAGGAGCTGTAGATGCTGCCCTCGCGGAGAAAGGCCACCTCGCGGCCGAGCACCTCGGCCTCGCGCTCGGCGAAGCCGTTGGAGATGTCGTAGCCGACGAGGAGCACGCCGATGACGCCGCCCTCCTGGTTCCGCACGGGGGCCATGGCCACCTGCAAGAGCTTGTTCTCGTCCTCCTTGAGCCAGGCGTCGCGGGCGGCGTTGCCCTGAAGGGCGCGGCGGATCGAGGGGAGAGGTTGGACGAGCGAGGTGCCGTTCAGGCGGTTGATGTCCTGGTCGCGCGCGATGACGCGCCCGGTCTCGTCGGTGAGCAGGACGATGTCGGGCCGCCCTCCCCGCCCCCGAGCCGGATCCTGGAACCAGCTGGCGACGGAGTTGGCCTGCTGGTGAGCCCGCGTGCGCCGGCTGCTCTCGTCGAGGGCGCCGAACGCGCCGCGCACCTCGTTGGTGTTCGCGCGCTCCCGCACCTGCTCGACGAACTCGAGGCCGGAGAGGCGCCAGGAGCGGGCCAGGAGCTGGCTCTCGTTGGCGATGTCCTGGTCGACCTGGGCCCCGAGGTTCTTCTCGAGCTCGGACTTCACATAGAAGTACGAGCCGAGCCCCACGATGAGGACCGCGACGAGGTTCCCCGCGATGATCTTCAGGCGCATCGACCCTCTCTCCCGTCCCAGGGGCGCCCTCGCGCCCTCCGTCCCGTCCCGAACGCCCCGTCCCGCTCGTACCGTCCTCTGACCGTGCTCACGGCACGCGCCCTGGTGGCCCTTCGCCGGGCCACCCGGTCGACCGCTTCCAGCGCACTCTCGAGTACACCATGGGGTGCACTCCCTGGTGGAGGACTCGGGTGCGCATCGGAGCCCGGGGCGATGGCCCCGACCCCCTCGACACCCCCGAAATCCCCCGCAAAATGGGGCTCGGGAACGTCACGGTCGTATCAGAGGGCCGTTCGAAAGGTCAAGCATCACCGCCCATGTCCGCCCCTACCACAGCGCCTTTTTCCACTCTTCACGTCGTCGACGACGATCGTTTCGACGCGCATCGGTCCCGCGGGGCCCACCCGGAGCGCCCCGAGCGGCTCGCGGCGGCCCGGGCGGGGCTCGCCGGGGCCTTGCCGGACGCGCGCCGCGTCGCCGTGGCCGTGGAGGACGCGAGCGACGAGGCTCTCGAGCGGGTGCACGGCGCGGGCTACGTGCGGCGGCTCCGGTCCGCGCTCGGAGAGTGGGGGCACCTCGACGCGGACACCTACTTCTGTCCGGAGTCGGAGGCGGCGGCCTGGGGCGCGGCCGGAGGCGCGGCGGCGCTGACGCGGCGGCTCCTGGCCGGAGAACCGGACGAGCGGGCGGCGGGCATCGCGCTGCTCCGACCGCCCGGGCACCACGCGCGTCCCGGCGCGGCGATGGGGTTCTGCCTCCTGAACAACGTGGCCGTGGCGGCGGCCGAGGCGCTGGCCCTCGGCGCGGAGCGCGTGGCGATCGTCGACTGGGACGTCCACCACGGGAACGGCACGCAGGAGATCTTCTGGGAGGACCCGCGGGTGCTCTTCGTCTCGCTCCACCAGTACCCGCACTACCCGGGCACGGGCGCGCCGAGCGAGATCGGCGCCGGCGCCGGCCGGGGGAAGACGATCAACCTGGCCCTCCCGGCGGGGTCCGGGCCGGAGGTCTACGGGGAGGCCTTTCGACGGGTCGTGCTGCCCGCCCTCGACGAGTTCGGTGCCGATCTGACGCTGGTCTCGGCGGGCTTCGACGCCCACGCGCGCGACCCGCTGGCCGGGCAGGAGCTGGATGACGCCAGCTATGGCGCCTTCGCGGGCGCGGTGGCGGGCCGGGCGGCGCGGCTCGGGCTGATGCTCGAGGGGGGCTACGACCTCCAGGCCCTCGAGGGGTCCGTGCGCGCCGTGGGCGAGGCGCTGCTCGAGACGGGCCCGGAGCTGCCGGAGGGCACGATCCCGACGGCGGCGGAGGAGGCCATCGAGCGCACGCGGCGGGCGCACGCGGGGCTCTGGCGCTTCGCGGACGAGGGCTGAAGGGGCCGGGGCGGCTGCGAACGCGCTGGCTTCGGAGGCTCCAGGCCGCGCTGGCTCGGTGGCCCGGACGCCCTTCGCCCGGGACCACGGGCTCTCGACTCCCGCGGGCTCGAGGGGACGGTTCGGGACCCGTGGGCTCGAGCGGACGGCTCGAGGGGACGGCTCGAGCGGACGGCTCGAAGGGCGACGGATCGAGGCGCGCCGCTCAGAAGGCGCCGGGGCGCGGCCGGGAGGCCTCGAGGGGCTCGTCGTCGGGGCCGATGCGCTCGGTGCCCACGGCTCGGCCCTCCACGAAATAGAGGATGACCGAGGTGACGCCGAGCACGAGGGCGCTGCCGAGGACGTAGTCGCTGATCGCGGCCCAGCGCCGGCCGTCGCTCAGGTCCTCGTCGGCGCGGCTCCGGGCGTGGACGCCCAGGCCGATGCTCGTGCCGAGCGCGGCGGCCGCCAAGCCGGCGGTGATCCAAGTGAAGATGCGCCGTCCGCGCACGGCGCGGTAGCGCGTCGCGGGGACCAGGTCGGCGTAGGCGGTGGTCACGACGCCGGGCTCGACGCGCACCTCCGAGCGGAACGGCACGTAGCCCTCCCGCTCGAGGTCGAGCCGGTGGCGGCCAGGCTCCACGCTGATCGGCGCGGGCACCGGCGTCTCGCCCGAGGGCTGGCCGTCGAGGCGCACCTGGGCGCCCTCGGTCTCGACGCCGATGCGCAGCGTGCCCGTGTCGGGCCGGCGGAGCTGGGCCTCGCGGGCGGCCTCGATGCGCTCCTCGAGCGAGGCGATGCGCGCCTCGACCGCGTCCCGATCGGGCGGGTCCACGCGGTCGCGGAGGTAGCGCCGGTAGTACTCGACGGCCTGCTCGAGGGAGGGCAGGTCCGAGAGCTCTTCGGAGGCGCGCGCGATGTTGAACCAGAGGTCCGCGCTCGGGACCAGGGCGGCGGCGAGCTGGAACTCGTGGATCGCCTCCCGGAAGCGACGCCCCTCGAAGTGCTCCATGCCCGTCCGGAAGTGCTCGCGGGCCTGCTGGGCGGCCTGCGCGTCCTCGGGCGACGCGGCTTCGGGAGCGCCGGCTTCGGGAGAGGCCTCCTCCTCGCCCTCTCCTTGCGGGCCCTGCGCGGCCGCGGACGAGACGGGGAGGAGCGAGCCGGTGCAGAGCAGCGCGACCAGCGCGCCCGGGCGAAGCCAATCCACGCCCCAGCCTACCACGCGCCGCGCGGCCGGCGGCGCGCCCTCGACCTCAGCGCCCCGCCGGCATGGTCTCGAGGCTGCGGGCGAAGGCGTCGCTCACGGTCACGGAGGCCTCGCGGATCTCGACCTCGCCGCCGACGAGGAGCGCGAGCGGGCGGAGCTCGACGGCCTCCACCTCGCTCCGCCAGTCGTCCAAGAAGGCCGCCACGCGGAGGAGCGTGTCGCCGATCGCCGCGACGACGTCCCGGCGCTCCCCCGGGGTCCCGCCCAGGAGGAGCGGATGGCCGCGGAGGCGCCGCAGCGCCGCCTCGAGCGCCTCGGGCGAGCAGGGCAGGACGAGCGCGGTCTCGTCGCCGGCGGCGACCCCGTGCGGATCGGCGAAGCCGAGGGCCACGCGCACGAGCCCCTCGGCCAGGGGCGCCGCCTGCACGCGGAGGCGGGCCCGGGGCATGCGCGTCGCGGAGACGGTGACGCCGAGGAGCCGGGCCTCCGCGTCGCGGCCCCGGGCGAGGGCCATGATCTGCCGGAACACGTCGCGCACGCGGGTGGCGTTCTCGACGCGCTCGGCGACGAGGTCCGGGTGGTCCCAGACGCGGAGGTCGGGGGAGGCGAGCGCGACGCGGACCGGGAAGCCGATGCGGGTCGCCTCGGAGGCGGCCCGGGAGGGGCTCGAGCAGAGCTCCTCGAGGGGCAGGGGCACGTCGTAGGCGGCCAGCGCCGCTTTGCTCGCCGGGTCCGAGAGCACGCGCGGCGGCCCGAGGATCACATCGAGCACGCTCTGCGGCTCCACGCCCTCCACGCGCGGCATGCGGGGGCGGGCCTCGGGGCGGCGGCTCGCGCGGAGCGCCTCGAGGGCGGCGACGACGTCGCGCGCTTCCCCGAGCGTCGGTGCGGCCTCCTCGCCCTCCAGCGGCGCGAGCGCCACGCGGCCCGCGTCGGCGGGCTCGAGCATGCGGGCACCCCGCCCCCCGCCGAGCACGCCCTCGAGGCGGCGCCGGTCGGGCGGCTCGAGCCCCTTCGCGCCCACCTCGAAGGGAGGCGCGAGCGCGTCGAGGAGCGCCAGCGCGGCGACGAGGGGCCCGACCTCGTGCAGCACCGGGACGCCGAGATCCGCGGCGAGCGTGAGCACCTGCCGCTCGCTCCGCTCCGTCCCCCCGAAGACCGCCAGGGGCACGGGCGAGCCGGCGATGTCGGCGGCGCGCGCCAGCCCGACCAGCTCGTCCTCCCCGGGCACGCCGAGGAGCAGCAAGGCCACGCGCTCGCCCCGCTGAAGCGCGGCGACGGCCTCCCGGACAGGCCCCGGGGTCACCCGGGGCGCCACGCCGACGCCGAGCTCGGCGCCGAGGCGGGCCACCTCGACCGCGGCGGCGGGATCGTCGCAGAGGATGCTCCAGGGCGAGGCCATCTCGAGGGTGCGCGGGGGCGGCGCCGCGCGGGGGGCAGTGTAGCTCGCGTGCTCCGTCGGGGCCCACTTCGTGCACGGTCGAGCGCGTCCATGGCGCGGGAGGTGCTCGCGGCCGCGGGCGGAGCTTGGTATCTCGGCCCCATGCGCTGGAACACGCTCGCCGTTCACGCCGGGGACGGCATCGACCCGGTCACGGGCGCCCTCGACGGGCCCCTCGTCCACTCGAGCGCCTTCGCCTTCGAGACCGCCGCCGACGCCGCCGCCCAATTCGCGGGCGAGCGCGAGGGCTTCATCTACGGCCGCTGGCGCAACCCGACGACCGAGGCCTTCGAGGCCAAGGTGGCGAAGCTCGAAGGGGCGGACGCCGCCGTGGCGACGGCCTCCGGCATGGCCGCGATCTTCGGGGCCCTCGCCGCGCACCTCGAGGCCGGCGGGCACGTGCTCGCCCCGCGGGGGATCTACGCCGAGACGGCGAAGCTGCTCCGGACGCACTTCGAGCGCTTCGGGGTGCGCTTCGACTTCGTGGACATGACGGACCTCGCGGCCGTCGAGGCCGCCCTCGGCGCGGACACGCGCGTCGTCTGGTGCGAGACGCCCGCCAACCCGACGCTCGCCGTCTACGACATCGCGGCGCTGGCCGAGCGGGCGCGCTCCGTCGGGGCCGCCCTGGTGGTCGACTCCACCTTCGCGACCCCCTACCACCAGCACCCCCTCGAGCTGGGCGCGGACCTGGTCGTCCACTCGGCGACCAAGGGCATCGGCGGCCACGGGGACGCCCTCGGGGGCGTGGCCGTCGGGAGCCGGGAGAAGGTCGACGCCGTGCGGTCCGTCGCCGTCCGCGCCGCCGGCGGTGTGCTGGCGCCGCACAACGCCTGGATGCTCTCCCGGGGCCTGCGCACGCTCGGGCTTCGCATGGAGCGCTCGAGCGCGAACGCCCAGGAGCTCGCCCAGCGCCTCGAGGCCGACGAGCGCATCGCGCGGGTCTTCTACCCGGGCCTGGCGAGCCACCCCCAGCACTCCGTCGCAGCGCGCCAGATGAAGCGGGGCTTCGGGGCGCTCGTCGCCTTCGAGCTCGTCGGCGGGCTCCCGGCCGGCCGCCGCGCCTACGACGCCTTCGAGGTGCTCACGCGCGCCGTCAGCCTCGGCGACCTCCGCACGCTCGTGAGCCACCCGGCGTCGACGACGCACTTCTCCATGCCCGCGGCGCAGCGGGCGGCCGCCGGCATCTCCGACGGGCTCTTCCGCATGAGCGTCGGCGTCGAGGACGTGGAGGACCTCTGGGAGGATCTCGATCGGGCCATGGGCGCCGCCGCGCGCCCCTGATAGGGTCCCTCGCGCCCATGCAGGTCGGGCCCTACGAGCTCCTCGAGCGCCTCGGCGCCGGCGGGATGGCGGAGACGCACGTGGCCATCCGGCGTGGCCCGGGCGGCTTCGAGCAGCGCGTCTGCCTCAAGCGGATCCTCCCGGGCATGACGGAGGATCCGGAGCTCGTGCGCCTCTTCCACGAGGAGGCGCGGGTCTCGGCGAGGCTCGGTCATGCGAACGTGGCGCAGGTGCTCGACTTCGGCGTCGCGGAGGACGGCGGGCCCTACCTGGTGCTCGAGCTCATCGAGGGGTCGAACCTGCGCGCGCTCCTCCGCGAGGACCCGGAGCCGCTGACGAGCGGGCTGGTCGCCTACCTGGCGACGGAGCTGGGGCAGGCGCTCGACTACGCGCACGGAGAGCGGGTCGTGCACCGGGATCTCTCGCCCTCGAACGTGCTGCTGAGCCGGGCCGGTGAGGTGAAGCTGGGCGACTTCGGGATCGCGAAGGCGCTGAGCGCGGAGCGCACGCGGACCGGGGTCGTGAAGGGGAAGGTGCCCTACATGGCGCCGGAGTACGCGCGGGAGGGGAGCTTCGAGCCGCGGAGCGACCTCTTCGCGCTCGGGGTGATCCTCTACGAGGCGCTCGCCGGGGCGCGGCCCTACGACGGCGCGAACGAGCCGGAGACGATCGCGAAGGCGGCGCGGGGAGAGCGGGTGCCCCTCGCCGAGCGGGTGCCGGAGGCCCCGGCGGCGCTGCGCGATGCCATCGAGCGGCTGATCGAGCCCGAGCTCGAGGCGCGGCCCGAGAGCGCGCGGGCCTTCCTCGAGGCGCTCCACGACGTGCACCCGCCGCCGACGGCGCGCCGCATCCTGGCCAAGCGCGTGCGCGGGCTGGAGGCGAAGGCTCAGGCCACCCTCCCCTTCGAGCCGACCCAGCCCGCCCGGCCCGCCGGGACCCTGCCGCTCACGGGCGCGACGGCGGGCCCGGCGCCGACGCCGGTGGTGGTGCCGGCGGGCGCCGACGAAGAGACGCGGACCCG
>MDTG01201146.1_pt1 | contig 13005 bp, 13 predicted proteins | sample 811421 | NCBI WGS metagenome assembly MDTG01 (sample SAMN05326645, study PRJNA326480) | marine metagenome | isolation source: seawater | place: Pacific Ocean: South East | collected 2011
GCGTCCGATATACCGTGGGATTCATCGCAGGGAACGCGGATTCGCCCGACCATGGACGGTGGGCGCGCGTCCCCGGCGCAGGCGACTCCCGCCCTGGATCCACGCATGCAATGCACACCGGAACCCGAGGAAGGACGCACCCTCGTCCACGAACGACTGGCCCTGGTCCTGCGACGAACCCGGTCCCGGCGGGACCGCCTCTTCCTCGTGCTCCACCACCTTCAGGGCCTCAGCCCGGAGGAGGTCGCCGTGGTCATGGGCTGCTCGGTCGGCGAGGTCGAGACCACGCTGCACGCCGCCATGGAGCTGGTCCGCCAAGCCCTCGCCCGGGACATGGAGGCGGTCCCCGAGGCCGTTCCGTCGGGCTGACCGATCACGGCGGGCCTGCCGGCGTCCCCGACACGGCAGGGCCTCGTCGATGGAGGGTCAGGTGGTCCAGCATCCGAGCAGGAAGGCGAGATCGGCTCCCCCGATCACTCCATCCCCGTCCAGGTCGAACTCCGCGTCCACGTTGCCCCAGCGCCCCAGCAGCTGCGCCAGGTCGATACCGTTGACCACGCCGTCCCCGTTGAAGTCCGCCGGGCACACCGGCTCCTCGCAGGTGGTGTCGAGCACCAGCTCGAGGGTGGCGGCCGAGGCGACACCGAAGAGGACCGCGGGGTTCTCCTTGAGGTAGAACGACGGGAAGTTCCCCCCGTCCTGGAACGCCTGCTTCATCGAGTTCAGGACGAACCGCACGTCACCTTCCGAGACCTGCTGGCGCAGGTACTCCTGGATGTTGTCGTCCGCGACGTTGACGTCGAACTCGAAGACCGAATCGACCGGAACCGCATCCCCGGGCTGGAGGCCATCCACCTTGCCGATCGCGAACGGTTCCGGGTTCCAGTTCTCCCTGAAGCTGTTGGAGCAGTCCGTGGGGACTCCGTCCCGGAAGACCATCGAGTAGGCGGTCCGGCTCCTGGGCGCGAAGGGCTGCCCGGTCTCGGCGACCGCGAAGGGTGCTCCCTCGGTCCAGGTCTCGTTGGTGAATCCCGCGCGATAGGCGACCCCGGTGAGCTCCATCGGCTGGTTGATGTCCTCGTCGGGCACGTAGTTGGGGTCGTTGGGGGGCAGGAAGCAGCGCCAGTCGTCGATGGTGTCGTCGTAGAAGATGGCGTTGTTCGCTATCTGGATCGTGACCTTCGCGGAAACCACCTGCAGGCACTCGCACTGGGTGGGGTCATAGTCCTCGGAGACGTCGAACCCCAGCACGATCTGTGCGTCGCGCACGTCGAAGCCATCGGCGAAGTTGTAGCTCCAGTAGCCGAAGATCGAACCCGCCGTGCGGTATCCAGGCGTCTGGTTGAACGGGTACATCCATCGATCGAGGGTCGGTTCCGCCTTGTTGATCGTGAACACTATCTCACAGCCCTGGGGTGCCGACGCGGCCATGGACGATGCCCACGCGAGTGAAAGAAGGGCGGTGGTGGTCTTGAGCAGTCCTGAATTCATGGAAGGTGCGCTCCTCGCGGAACAGTCGGCGGTTCTCGATGACCCGGTCACGTCCCAAGCTGGCCGGGTGGGGAATGGTCGGGGTCGGGATGGCCCGAAACGTGGCTCGGACTTGCCCCTAAGCTACTAGAATGCAAGCTAGTTAGATACATGCCTGCCGTGAGGGCGTAATTCGAGTGATTTTCCACCATATTGAGACTGAGTCTCAATTTCAAGGTTCCGCCCCGTGTTTTTACCCGTATACACTTTACGACTGGATTTTTCGCCCCGATCGCCGCAGTTGGGTTCGGTACGCCTGTGAGTCCACCTCGTTCGCCCATCTCCATGACACCCTTCCGGTACATCAAGAGGCACCCCCGAGGCTTCACTCTCCTCGAGCTGCTCGTGGTCGTCAGCATCGTCCTGGTGCTGCTGGGCCTCGTGCTGTTCGTGGGGGGCAAGCTGGGCAACCAGGCGAGGGAGGTCACCGAGCGCAACGCCGCCCGGCAGTCCCTCATCGCCTGGACCAACTACGCGCTCGATCACGACGGTGACCTCCTCCCCGGATACCTCTCGGGCCTCAAGGCGATGACCCCCGATGGAGCCCCGATCTCCGATTCGACGATCGGCGTGGCCGGCAACCGGTACCCGTGGCGACTGGCACCGTACCTGTCGTTCAACTTCGACATCCTCTACGTCAACGACCAGCAGGACTACCTCAAGGACCTTCGCCTGAACGACTACGGGAGCTACGTCTACGCGGTGGCCACCTTCCCCTCGCTCGGGATCAACTCGACCTGGGTAGGGGGGGACGAGGTCGATGGCTGCTTCAATCCGGCGCTGACCGACATGCTCGGGAACTTCTATGCCTCGAACCTCAGCCAGATTCGTCATCCGGAACGGCTGACGGTCTTCGCCTCCGCCCGTGGGGACACCCAGCCCAACGGCGGTGGCCGGAGCATCGAGGGTTACTTCAAGGTGGCCAGTCCGGCCTTCGCGTCCCGTCGCTGGAAGCCCGAGTACGATCCCGATGACTCCACCTCGACCGGGAACGTCTCCGCGAGGTGGGACGGTCGGACCGTCATCTCCAGGGTGGACGGTTCGGTCGACGCACTCCCCATCGAGGAGCTCGACGACATGCGTCTCTGGGCGGATCGTGCGGATTCCAAGGACTGGGTCCTCAGCCCCTAGCCCCGATCCCACGGGCTAGAATCGGCCTGATGCCCGATCGCCCCGAGATAGCGCTGCTCATCGCCCTGCACGACGAGACGTCGGTCCGGGACGCGGTCGAGGCACTGCAGCCCGACCACGCCGGCATCCGCTGGTCGCCCCGTCGGGTCAGCCTTCCCGACGACCTGCTCGCGATCGACTCCGGCGGCGCGGCCAGGATCACCCTGGTCGACGCCCGGGACATCCCCGATGACGAGTCGTCCTCCTCGGTGTTCCCACTGCCGTTCGTGGTGGTGGGTGTCGACCAGTCTTCCGAGGTCAAGGCCCGTGCCTTCTCGATCGGCGCCGCCGACTACCTGGACGGGATCCCGCCCCCGATCGAGTTCCAGGCGCGACTTCGTCGACACGCATCGGCCTACGCCTCGGAGCTCGACCAGCGACGGCACTCCCGGGACACGGACATGGCCTCCCGCGTGCTTCGTTCGAGCAACTCCGAGCTCCGGGACCTCAACGACATGTTCCGGCAGTCCATCGATGCCCTGCGCGACAAGGTGGACACCCAGGACCTCCGTCTGGAGTCGATCGGCACCGTCGGCATCGAACTCAACGAGATCCGCGACCTGGACATCCTGATGCAGCACATCCTCACCCGGGCGCGCCTCCTGGTCCGCGCGGAGTCGGGCTCCATCCTGACCCGCGAGCACCAGGATCTCGTGGTTCGGTTCACCCAGAACGACCATCACCTCGAGAGCGGGCGAAGCATCGCGGACCTGGCGGGCGGCCTGCGGGTACCGATCGACCCTGAATCGATCCCGGGCAGGGTCAGCACCACCGGCGAGCCAGTCAACGTCGAGGACGTCTACGGGACTGCTTCCGAACCCGGATGTCGATTCATCCACGCCCAGGACCAGCGTCTCGGCTACCGGACGAGGTCGGTGCTCGCCTACCCCCTCAAGTCCCCCAGCGGCGACCCGCTCGGGGTGCTCCAGCTCGCGAATCCCACCACCGCCGAGGGGGTGCCCAAGGGGCGCTTCGACTCCGAGGACCTGGGCCTGATCAGGAACCTCGCCTCCATCGCCAGCGTGGCCCTCGAACGCGCGAGGATCACCCGATCCCTGATCGACCGGATGATCGCGATGGCGGAGATCCACGATCCCCGCGAGACCGGGGCCCACGTGCGGAGGGTGGCAGGGTACTCCCGGGTCCTCTTCGAGGGCTGGGCGCGCCGGCGGGGCATGGCCCGGATCACCATGGAGCACCACCGGGATCGACTGTCGATCGCGGCGATGCTTCACGACGTGGGAAAGATCGGGATCCCCGACACCCTCCTCAAGAAGCCGGGTCGACTCGATGAGGCCGAGTACGCCTGCATGCAGAGGCACACCCTGATCGGCGCCCGGCTCTTCGAACACACCCATGCGGACTTCGACGAGCTCGCGCGCGTGGTGGCGCTGCACCACCACGAGCGCTGGGACGGCACCGGGTACCCCGGGACGCTCGACCCCGATCGTGCGATCTCGAGTCCCCCGGTCGAACCGATCCGGCACGGCCTGGTGGGGGAGGAGATCCCCATCGAGGCGAGGATCGTGGGCCTCGCGGACGTCTACGACGCCCTCAGCTCGGTTCGCTCCTACAAGGAAGCCTGGCCCGAGGAACGGGTCGACGAGGAGATCCGGAAGCTGTCCGGCACCCACTTCGATCCGGAGCTGGTGGCCATCTTCGAGGAGGAGCTGGATCGGTTCCGCGCCGTCCGGGACACCCACTCCCCCGGGGGCCACTGATCCCGCGTGCGGGCGCGGACCCGCCACCCGTGGGTGGCGGGACCCCTCAAGCACGCGCGGAGGGACTCGAACCCCCAACCCTCGGCTTCGAAGGCCGATGCTCTATCCAATTGAGCTACGCGCGCGTCGGGGAACGATTGTAGCCGGGTTTCGTGATGATTGCTGGCAACGGCCGGATCGCTGCCGGGGTTCTCACCACCTATACTCTGCACTCCATACTTCTGAAGGGACTTCGCTCATGGGCATCATGGAAGGCAAGCGTGGACTGGTCGTGGGGATCGCCAACGACCGCTCCTTCGCCTACTCGATCACCGAAAGTCTGGTCCGGGAGGGCGCGGAATGCCTCTTCACCCACCTCCCGGGCGAGAAGATGCAGCGTCGCTGCATGAAGGCGATCAGCGGTCTCGGCATCGAGGATCCCTGGCTCCGCCCGCTCGATGCCTCGAGCGACGAGCACCTCGACGAGGTCTTCGACTCGATCAAGACCGACTTCGGATCCATCGACTTCCTGGTGCATTCGATCGCCTTCGCCGACAAGGACTGGCTGCAGGTCGGGAAGTTCGCCGCGACCCCGCGCGAGGTGTTCAACCAGGCCATCGACATCTCGGCCTACACCTACGCGGCCATGGCGAACCGAGCGGCGGACGTGATGCCCGATGGCGGTTCGATGCTGGCCATGAGCTACTACGGTTCCGAGAAGGCGGTGCCCGGCTACAACGTGATGGGGGTCGCCAAGGCCGCCCTCGAGGCCACCAACCGGTACCTCGCCCTTGAACTCGGACCGAGGAACCTCCGCATGAACGTCATCTCCGGTGGACCGCTCCGGACCATGAGCTCGATGGCGGTGGGGGGGTTCGCCGAGATCCTCGACTGGGTCGAGCAGAAGGCACCCCTGCACCGGAACATCAGCGGCTCCGACGTCGGCAACACCGCCGCCTGGCTCCTGAGCGACTACTCCGCCGGGATCACCGGCCAGGTGGTCTACGTCGACAGCGGCTACTCCATCGTCGGGCTCTGAACCGGTCCCCTCAGGTGGCCGGCTGCATCAGCCACGGCTCCTCGGAGTCGAGCTGCTCGTCGGGCACCAGCATCCGCCTGACGGCGACCCTGAACTCCTCGATCCCGTCCCCGAGCCTGGCACTCATCCGGAGTCCCGAGTCACCGGGATCCCCCCGGCGGAGATCGACCTTGTTGGACACCCGGAGATCGGGGCTGCGGCCAAGCCCCTCCGGGGTGAGATCGCGCTCGTCGGTCACCAGGACCAGCAGGTCCGCCTCCTCGATGAAGCGCTCCGACAGGCGGATCGACTCCCGCTCGACCTCGTCGCCGTCCTCCCGGCGACCCGGGAGATCGACGACCTCGCACGCCAGCCCATCCAACGCCACCCGCGCGACCACCGCGTCCCGGGTGGTGCCCGCCTGGTCCGCGGTGATCGCCACCTCCCGCCCCGCGAGCCGGTTGATCAGGGTGCTCTTCCCGACGTTGGGCACCCCCGCAAGGGCGATCATCGGCGGGACCAGCAGTCGATCCAGCGTGCGCTGCCTCGGCGAGCCCCGCTCCGGCGGTGCCCCTCCGGATCGGTGCCGACCGGGCTGTGCGAGCAGCAGTGGGATGGCCCGGGGGCTCTCCGTCATCGAAAGCGCCTGCAGCATCGTGGCCTCGACCCGGTCCAGGGCCTCGGGCCAGGTCGTCTGCGCGTCCACCGTGGATGCATCCACGAGCCGCACCCCGTTCGCCTCCATGAGACCCGTCACCAGTCGTCGTATCCTCGGCCCCCCATGCGGCATCACCAGGCAGGACCCGGTCCCCGTCCGGGCCAGTACCGCATCGTCAATTCCCTCGAGATCCACCAGCCTGGTCCCCCCGACCGGCGGAATCCGTGCCTCCAGCCCTCCGAAGGTGGATTCGACGTCACCATGCAGGTGCAGCATCCCGATCGCACCCGGCAGTGCGCTGCTCGCCCACCACCCGATCGTCCGACCGGAATGGTCCCCGCCGGGCATGCTCACTCCTCGTTCTCGGCCGCTTCGGCGAGCGCCAGTCGCGCGGCCACCGCGATCCCCCGGAGTTCCAGGTCGGGTATGAGTCGGTTCACCAGTTCATCGTCGGCGAACAGGTCCTCGGCGTTGCCTCCGGTCGCGACCACCAGCGGGAACGCCTCGTAGGACCGCGCGAATTCCTCGACCATCCTCCATGCCAGCCCCCGGACACCGTGGAAGACGCCCCTCTGCATGGCCGATGCGGTGTTTCGGCCGTACGGCTCCCCGGTCGGCTTCTCGAAGCGCAGCTCGGGCAGCGCGTCGGTGCCGGCCTGCAGGGCATCGAGCTGCATCTGAAGCCCGGGGGCGATCACCCCGCCGTGGAAGACACCCTCCCCGTCCACGAAGTCGATGGTCACCGCGGTTCCCGCGTCCACCACGACGCACGCCTGCTTCAGCAGGTCCCAGCTCGCCGCCGCGCACAGCAGCCGGTCGACCCCCGGCGTCGCCTCGGGATCCAGCGCCACCCCGATGGGGACCGGCAGGTCGCTGCCCAGCTCGTAGACCTCCTCGCCGAGCTGGTCCTCGATCACCGACCGAAGCTCGATCGCCAGCTGCTCGTTGACGGAGGCGAGGGCCACCGCCCGTCGCTCCGAGCCCTCGCAGGACTTCCACACCTGGGTCACCACCTCGACCGCCTGCATGCGGTCCACGAGGTCGATGTCCCACGACCGATCGAGTTCATCGCCCCTGAAGAATCCGATGTGGATCCGGGTGTTGCCCACCGATATCGCGATCAGTTCGAGCGCGGTCATTGTGTACTCCTGCCTTCAGGCGCCCGAATGGAGCGCGGACATTCCTCGAATGCGCTCGACGAGCGCACGGTGGATCCGCAGGGTAACCTCTCCCGCGATCCCCGATCCGATCTCCGCCCCGTCGACCCGCGTCACCGGGGCGAGGACCCGGCTGCTGGAGGTCAGGAAGGCCTCCCCGGCCTCCCGGAGCTCCCTCGCGGTGACCGCCTCCTCCCGGCATTCGATTCCAAGTTCCTCCGCGACCTCCACGACCAGCCTTCGACTGATCCCCGGCAGGATCGGTCGCGGCTCGTCCAGGCGTGGTGTCCGCAGGGATCCCCGATCGACCAGGAAGATGCTCGAGGAGGCGCCCTCGGTGAGCTGGCCCCCGACTTCGAGGATCGGTTCCTGCGCCCCGGAGTCGTTCGCGGACATCGTCGCCAGCACGTTCTCGAGCAGGCTGGTCGCCTTCACGTCGCAGTGCACCCGCCTCAGGTCCGGATGGATGGAGACGGCGACCCCGGCGGGTCGCTCGAGATCCTCCAGCGACTTCGCGACGCTCGCGACCGCGACCACCGTGGGGGTCAGGTCGTTCGTGGGAAGGTGCCGCCGCGGCATCTGGACGCCCCTCGTGACCTGGAGGTACACCGTCGCGTCGCCGCTTCCGAGCCCCTCGAGCAGCTCCCCGGCGATCGTCGGGTATCGGTCGGGATCGAATCCCTCGATCCCGGTGCGCGCGAGGTTCGACCGCAGGCGTTCCACGTGGAGGTCGAGTCCGAATCCCTCCCCCCCGAAGAACCGGACGAGTTCGTAGACCGCGTCCCCGTACATGAACCCGCGGTCGAAGACGCTGATCCTCGCCTCCTCAGGTGGTGATATTGTCCCGTTGGTCCAGACCAGCATCCAACCCAGTGTAGGCATCATGGGTGCCTGCTGCGTGCGGCCTCCACGATCCCCGCGGCCCGCCCGGGGTCGACGCCGCGGTGCCACCGAGCATCGAGCTTGGCGGCGCTGCCCACGATCACCGCATCCGCCGTGTCGAGGAGCTCCGCCACCGTTTCCCGGCAGGCCCCCGAACCGACGATGGTCGGCAGCGTGGAGGCCGCTGCGGCCTGCTCGAGCTCCTGACGGTCGACGGACCGGCCGGTCGCCGACCCGGTCACCACCACCGCCTCGGCGCCCATGAACTCCGCGGTCCGGACCTGCTCGTCGAGGGGGACGTCCGAGGTGATCGCATGGGCACTGTGCTTCTTGCGGACGTCCGCGAGCACCCGTATCCCGTCCGCTCCGATCGCCCGTCGATACCGGAGCAACGGTCCGGCATCCGCCTCCTCCAGCAGGCCCTCGTCCGCCACGCTGGCGTAGGCGAACCCCTCGGCCCGTATGAACCCGCAGTCCGCGGCCTGGGCCACCGCCAGGGCCTCCCGGTTCGCCCCCGCGAGGACCTGGATCCCCATCGGGAGGTCGAGGGTCTCCCGCAGCGCCCGTGCGATCACCGTCATGCCGGCGACGATCTCCGGTCCCACGTTCCGCCTGAGGTAGGGGAGATCGTGCATGTTCTCGACCAGCAGGGCGTCGAATCCCGCTTCCGCGAGCAGCGCTCCGTCGCGTGCGGCGTTGATGATCAGCTGGTCGATGGTGAGGGCTCCCTTCGGGGTCCCGGGGAGGGCCCCCACGTGGACCATCCCCACCAGCGCTCGATGACGCCCGAACAGGTCCCGGGTCCGGTCTTCCGCGTCCTGAGTACCGTTCTGGTCCGTCATCAAGGCTCCAATTCTCCCCGGCCGGGGCAGATCCCACCCCCAGAGTGTACGGTGCCAGAATGCCCGACATCGATCTGAACTCCCCCGGCGGTTCCACGGCCCGGATCGCCCCGGAACTGGGCTTCTGCTGCCTGTCCTGGTGCGTCGACGGCCGGGAACACGTCCGCCTTCCGGTTCCCGAGGACGAATTCAGGTCCGACGCGAAGACCGGGGGCATCCCGCTGCTCTATCCCTTCGCGAACCGGCTCCGGGCCGACCCCTACGACGGACACCCCTGGGTGAAGCGGGACGACAACGACCTCCCGATACACGGGTGCCTGCTTCGGTTCGAGGCGTGGGATCGACTCGAGGTGGGGGACGATCGAGCCGCCGTGCACCTCGACTGGGGGGCGCACGAGGAGCTGATGAGGCTCTTCCCCCATCCCCACCGCCTCGAGGTCGGGTACCTGCTCGAGGATCGTCGCATCATCGTCAACACCCGCGTGGTGGCCGATGGTGGCTGCGACGTGCCCGCCTCCTTCGGATGGCATCCGTACCTCTGCCTGCCCGACGTCGCCTCCTCCCGGCTCGCCCTCGAGACCCCGCCCCTCGAGCACGTCCGGCTCGACGAGCAGTGCCTCCCCGTGCGAGACGAGTCCGGGACCCTGGTGGTCGAGGGCCCGTCCGACCTCGACGGACCGCTGCCGGGGCGGACCTTCGACGACCTGTTCCGAAGGGCGGACGACGGAACGGTGTTCAGTCTCGAGGGTGGGGACCGCGTGGTCCGCCTCCGTGCGGGTGCTCCCTGGCACTTCATCCAGGTCTACCATCCACCCGAGGCGGATTTCGTCGCGATCGAGCCGATGATGGCGCCCGCCGCCGCCCTCAGCGACCGGCGGGACCTCCCCGTGGTCCGCTCGGGAGAGACCCTCGACGCGAGCTTCGAATTGAGCGTGGACTGATGAAGGATCTCTCCGGCAAGGTGGTCGTCATCACCGGCGCGAGCTCCGGCATCGGGGCGGCCACCGCCGTCGCCTGCGCCGAGCAGGGCATGAAGCTCGTGCTCGGCGCCCGTCGTCGCGACCGGCTGGAGGAGGTCGCGGCCACGGTCCGGGCCCGGGGCGGGGGGGTCGAGCTGCTGGTCGGTGACGTGACGGATCCCGGCAACGCGGCGGGCCTCCTCGATCTCGCCGAGGACGCCCATGGCGGAGCCGATTTCGTCTTCTCCAACGCGGGGTACAGCTTCGAGCGACCGTTCACCGAGACCAGCGAGGAGGACCTCCGGGCGATGTTCGAGGTGAACTTCTTCGCCTCCGTCGAGCTCTGCCGACTCGCTGCTCGGAGGTGGCTGGAAGGCGGTCGCGGAGGCCACCTGATCCTCTGCTCGAGCTGCGTCTCGAAGTTCCCTCTTCCCTACCAGGGGATCTACGCCGCCACCAAGGCCGCGCAGGCGATGGTGGCCAGGTCCCTGCGCCATGAACTGGCTCCCCGGGGGATCCGGGTCTCCACCGTCCACCCGATCACCACCCGAACCGAGTTCTTCGATCGATCCTCCGAGCTTTCGGGCTTTGGTGAGGGGCAGGCGGGCCGGAACGGCGTCCCCGACCATGCGCCTCGTCTCTTCGTCCAGTCTCCGGAACGCGTGGCGAGGGCGATCATCGGTGGCATGCGTTCCGCCCGGTCGGAGATCTGGACCAGCTGGACGGTCCGTTTCTCCGCGGCGCTGTTCACCCTCTTTCCCGCGTTGCAGGACCTCGTCATGGGCCGGCAGGCCGCTTCCGCCCATTCCCGGCACGAGCCCGCGGACGACCGAGGTTGATCGACTCCAATCCGGGGCATACCCTGCGTGATCTCTTCATCCCCCCATACGACAACAGGATCTCAGGAGCTTAGATCGTGGCCATCAAGGTAGGCATCAACGGGTTCGGTCGCATCGGTCGTCTCTTCTACAGGGCGGCCATGCGTCAGGGCGGCATCGAAATCGTGGGGATCAACGACCTGGTCTCCGCCGACAACCTCGCCTACCTGGTGCAGCGTGACACCGTCCACGGACGATTCGAGAAGTCGGTGATCGCCTCCGATGGGTCGCTGTCCTGCGAAGGTGTCAGCACCCGCTGCACGAGCGAGCGCGATCCCGCGAACCTACCGTGGGCCGAACTCGGCGTGGACTACGTCCTGGAGTCCACCGGTCTCTTCACCACGGGCTACGACGCGGGCAAGCACCTGGCCGCCGGCGCCAAGCGGGTGCTCATCTCCGCACCGACCAAGACCCCGGACGAGGTGAAGACCCTCGTGTACAAGGTGAACCACGAGCAGTACGATCCCGCCACCGACCAGATCATCTCCAACGCGAGCTGCACCACCAACTGCCTGGCGCCCGTGACCAAGGTGATCCTCGACAACTTCGGGCTCGAGGAGGGGCTGATGACCACCGTGCACGCGGCCACCGCCACCCAGCCCACTCAGGACGGTGCCAGCAAGAAGGACTGGCGCGGCGGCAGGAACGCCTACATGAACATCATTCCCGCCTCCACGGGCGCGGCCAAGGCGGTGGCCCTCTGCATCCCCGAGGTCCAGGGCAAGCTGACCGGCATGGCGTTCCGGGTGCCCACCGCGAACGTCTCCTGCGTCGACCTCACCTTCCGGACCAGCCGGCCGACCTCCCTCGAGGCCATCAACCATGCGATGTCGGAGGCCGCGAGCGGGCCCATGGAGGGTGCGCTGGACTACACCGAGGAGCAGGTGGTCTCGAGCGACTTCATCGGGGATCCGCACTCCTCGATCTTCGACGCCAAGGCGGGCATCCAGCTCAACGACACCTTCTTCAAGATCGTGAGCTGGTACGACAACGAGTCGGGCTACGCCCACCGGTGCGCCGACATGCTGCGCATGATGGCCTCCTTCGACGGCATCTCCTGAAGGACCGGCGAGAGGATCGACGATGAACGGAACGATCACCACCCTGGTCCTGCTGGTCGCCCTCGCCCTGCCCGCCTCCACCCAGGAGCCCTCGGTACGCACCACCCCTCCCGAGGCACGGATCTCGGCGGAGGCCCCCGGCTGGCGGCCCCTGACCGAATCGGACTTCGAGAACGTCAACTGCCATGCGGATACCTGGACCTGGGAGGGTGACCTCATCCGATGCACCGGTGATCCCATCGGGGTCACCCGGATGCGCAGGCCGCTCACCAACTTCGAGCTGAGCTGCGAATGGAGGCACCTCCGGTCCGCCGGCAACTCGGGGATCTTCATCTGGTCCCCCCTCGAGTCGCTGGACCGCCTCGACGGGCCGGGCCTCCCCGAGGGGATCGAGATCCAGGTGCTGGACCTCGGCTACAAGGAGGCCTACGAACGCGACGGGCGCACCGCGGACTGGTTCACCTGCCATGGCGACGTCTTCCCGGTGGGCGCCTCCACCATGAAGCCCTTCCCACCGGTCTCCCCGAACGGGCGCCGCAGCTTCCCGACCGAACGGCACAGCAGGGGGGTCGGGCAGTGGAACCACTACTACGTTCGCGCGATCAACGGGGAGGTCCGCCTCTGGGTCAACGGGCGGGAGGTCTCCGGGGGCAGCGAGTGCAGTCCCCGGACCGGCTACCTCGCGCTCGAGTCGGAGGGCTCGCCCGTGGAGTTCCGCGGTCTTCGCATCCGGGAGCTGCCCTGACTCCTCGGCCGGGGTCCCCGAGCCCCGCCGCCCCGGGCCTGCCGCAACCGGCGGCACCACGCGGCCGCTGGGTGGGGCTGGACTGCCCTGCGGGGCGGACCGCCACCTCGGAGACCATCCGTGAACACTGCCTCACTTGAAATCGCCGTCGATTCGCCCGGGTTCGCCGCCGAAGTGGCCCCCTTCGCGGACCGCCTCGAGCTGTGCACCGACCTCGAGCAGGAAGGCCTCTCCCCGAGCCGCGACCTCATGACGAAGACGCTTCGCGCGGTCTCGGATCATGGAACCCCGGTCCACGCGCTGGTCCGGCCCGAACCGGCGCGGAGGTCGGGTCCCCCCCGACTCGAGGATTTCGTCCTGGATGCCTCGCTTCTGCAGCGGTCGCTGGATGAGGTGTCCCTTGCC
>MDTG01373696.1_pt1 | contig 13005 bp, 14 predicted proteins | sample 811421 | NCBI WGS metagenome assembly MDTG01 (sample SAMN05326645, study PRJNA326480) | marine metagenome | isolation source: seawater | place: Pacific Ocean: South East | collected 2011
AAGAGGTGTTTCAGCTCAAATAGGTGCAATGCTTGAACGTGATTTGGAGGATCACCCTTACTATAAAATCTTTAAAAGCGTTGGAGAAGTTGCATCTGCGCAAGAGGCAGAAGAATTACAAAATGAAATAAAAGTATCATTCTGCCCACTCTCAATCCCCCCAGGAACTAGACAATTAACTCTTATATTATATTTTGCATAATATACAGAAAGCCATTTTGTAAGGCCGATGACTGCTGCCTTAGAGGTTGAGTAGACTGCTGGAGTATTTATTTTAGTTCCTAAATATTCTGAGCCACTATATATCCTGGAATCAGGTCCAACTAAACCATATATTGAAGAAGTTTGAATTATTGATCCTTTTTTTTGTTTTTTCATCTGCTTGCCAACAGCTTGAGCGACAAGAAACATGCCATCAATGTTGACACGCATTACCTCCTGCCATGTCTCATAGTCATATTCTTCAAATGACTTAAAGAAGTTTTCCAGTTTGCCAGTTTTTGATGCAGCATTATTTAGGAGAATATCAATAGATTTATATTTTTCTACAATAGTCTTTATTACTTTTTTAACAGATTCTTTGCTCGTTATGTCACAGCTATAATATTTAGTTTTTTTTGAGTTTAGATCCTTATTATTTTTTAATTCAGAATCGATATCTAAGATAATTACATATGCTCCTGCCTCTAAAAAGCCCTTTGCGAATTTTGATCCTAAGATCCCATTACCACCAGTAATAACCGCAACTTTATTTTTTAGCGAAAATTGGTCGTTTAACATCTTTTTATGTGAGTCTCTTAAATCCTGAATGCTTTTCTTCAGAATCTATGAAATTATCTATTCTTCCAGATTCTTTTGCGATTTTAAGTATCATAAAAACATCATTAATGGCTTTATTAAATTTTTTTATAGCCACTTTATCGTATGCATATGATGTGTATACACTTGATCCTGTTAAAAATCCCCTCTTTAACATTTCTTGTGTATAGATTGTTTGGATTTTAGATGCATCATCCTCAAGAAAGTTAATATGTGTAAGAGGCTCTAGACCATCTATAGATATATTTATGTCAGCTTTTATAGCTGCTTTAGTCCAAATCTTATTTACTTCTTTCCCCATTTTAATTAAATGATTATGAACCTTATTTTTAACAAATTTCTCAATTGTTGCTATGGCAGCAACATAGCCTACTCTTTCAGTCCAAAAAGTGGAGCTTATAAAAGTATCTTGAGCATATTTCATAATCTTAGATCTTCCAATAACTGCTGAAATAGGAAAACCATTTCCCAGAGCTTTACCAAAAACAGCAATATCTGGATTTACCTTGTAATTTAAGTGAACGCCACCAGGGTTTTTTCTAAATCCTGATGTGACTTCATCAAAGATTAAAATTATTTTCTCTTTATCACATATTTGTCTAATTTCTTGCAAAAAGTCATCTTTTGGCTCATTAGCCCTAACTGGCTCCATGAAAATAGCCGCTATCTGTCCTCTATATTTTTTTACTAATGATTTAACCATATCAATATTGTTATACAAAAATGGAATAGATGTTCCTTCAAGATTTGAGGGAATTCCTGCACTATCTAGACCAGATAAAAGTTGAGCATTTAAATTAGATTTTGATTCTATATTTGCGGAAATATACCAATCATGCCAGCCATGATATCCACAAAACAAAATCTTATCTTTTCCTGAGGATGCCCTAGCAATTCTAGCAGCTATTGAGCAGGCCTCTCCTCCTCCTCTTGAAAACCTTGCCATATCAGACCATGGATGAAGATTAATAAGTCTTTCTGCAAGCTCAACTTCTTCATGGCAATTTAATGTTGACATTGATCCGTTGGAAATTGCTTCTTTTACTTTTTTGTTTACAAAAGAATCAGCATATCCAAGCGAACAAGCTCCAATACCCATTGTTGCAAAATCGATAAATTTATTCCCATCTAAGTCCCAAACATTGTATCCTTTGGCTTTTGAGTAATAAGATGGCCAGAGGTTTGGTAAAAACATTTCAGGTCGCTTTGATAGTAACTGAGTTCCTCCAGGAATGATTTGCTTAGCCTTCGAGTATAAATTTTGTCCTGATTGTTTATGTTTATTAGTCTTCATCTTTAATCAAAGCACCAAATGGGGTTTAGATTATTTTTTTCTTTAAGCTTACTTGAACTTGGATTACCCAAATATAAAGTATTATCACCTAAATTAGTATCTATTAGGATTGAATCTGATGCAATTGAACAGTTATCTCCAACTACTGATGATCCAAGAATTGAACTGCCTGGATGTAAAGTTAGATGTTTACCGAGCTGCGGAGAATTATCTTTATTAGCTCCAATTCCACACCTTTGATAAACAACTAAATTATTTGAATAGTCGGCCCTTCCCAATACTGTTCCAACAGGGTGAACAAAAATAAATATTTCTGGCAACTCTATCTCATAGAATACATCTATTCCATGGAGGGCCTTATTCAACAAATAAATTTTTGATGCCATATTTAGATTAGAAGATGATTGATTCTCTTTATAAATAGAATTCGATAGAAAATATAAAAACATTGAATATTGATCACCATTCAGATGATTAAAAATAGCATTTTGACCATCATAAAAGTATTTGTTATTTATTTTTGAAAAACATAATTCTGATCTGATTAATGCAGAATCTACATATTTTATTAATACATTTGTTTCTAAAATGCTAGCGTCATTAAAAATGTGATTAACTTGATTTGCAACATAAGAAGCTATTTCAATTGGTTTTAAACTAGTAATCATAATTATGGTTTCTTAAAATTATTTTTTAGTGAGTAGGTATGCGCACTTCCTTCTGAATTTAAAAGATTAAAATCAAAGAAACTATTTTTAGACATAATGCTCAATGCCTCATTATTGAAGATAATCATATCATTAATAGAGTTTCCTGGTCCTGTAGGAGCGGCATTAAAGATATTATTACTTTTGTTTCTATCAATAAATTCCAATATAAGCGTAACTCTCTCAGTTGATCCATCTTCATAAAAACCTCTGTGCAGTCCATTAGTATCAAATATAGAACAATCTCTCTCGGACAGATCTAATTTATGCTGATTGGCAAGCTTTTTCTTATTTTTAAATCCAAGAAATCTAATAATATCCTTAAGAGTAAATCTAAAATCTCCTGTATGCGTTTTTGGTAAGTATATGGTTGGTGTTTTTCCATCTCCCAGTAGGCAAATATATAATTTTAAACGGTTTCCACAATGATCATTATGCCAATACCCAGAAACAGAATCTTTTTTAGCCTTACTTGGATCGAACCACAATAAAACCATATCATCCAAACGTACATTTTTACCTATGTATCCAGTAATTTTTTCATTGAAAAAATCCATTGCTTCTGATGCAATAAGTGCAAGATCTTTATTTATAATTCTCATCTCATTGAATCCATATTCATCAAAAGATGTTGGTTTACTTAAATTTGGAGTAAAGCTAATTAAATTCCTTTCAAGCTCAAATCCTTTTTCTAAATACTTATGGTTTATTTTTTCATCATAAGAATTTATGGATTTCTGAATTTTGAACTTTAGGAAAATAGTATTAAAGAAATTTATTATCTTTTTCATATATTATTTCTATAGTTTTCTTATGTTGTTTAATTTTTTAGACAAGTGAAGCCTGGTATTTTCAAATCCTGTTCCAATAAAATTAAATAAATTCCCTGTTCCAGAGGCTGAAATATTCTCCAGAAGAAGCGCTTCTTCAAAATGCTCAGGTTTACCAGCTCCTCCTGCTACAATTATTGGAATTGTGAGGCTTGGTATTTTTTTGAGCAAACCCATATCAAATCCAATTCCTGTTCCATCTCTATCAATATCCGTAATTAATACCTCGCCAAATTTTAAATCCTCAATTAGCTCAAGGTGGTTCTCTAAATCACTAAAATCCTCAGTTCCATTATTTATAAAGCTCCTATATTTTTCTTCTTTTTTTCTAATGTCTACTCCGCCAACAACTGCTTGTGCACCAAACCTGCTTATGCAATCTTTTACGAACTCTTTGTTATTAGCAACTGATGTATTAAGAAGAATCTTATCTGCTCCGGCTTCAAATAAAGTTTTTGCAGAATTCATATCGTATATTCCTCCTCCCACAGTGAGGGGAACAAAAATACCTTTCATTAGAGAATTTAAAGTTTCTTTCAAATTATCTAAATTCTCTATTGATGATCTTTCCCTTGAAACATCAATAACGACGAGCTCATCGATAAAGTCCCCAATTGAAGAAAACTTAAATTTATCAATAAGCCACTTTGAATCTCCTACTTTTTGGAGTCTAAAGTTCCTACTTAAATGAAAGTATCCATTTTGAAAAAATAAGATAAATATTAATCTCTTCTTAAGCATTCTAACTATATATCTTTAAAAATATCTCTTATTATTTCTAGACCCTTAATTCCAGATTTTTCAGGATGAAACTGAGTTCCATAAATATTCAAATTATTAAAAGCCGCAACAATTTCAAGCCCATCATATTCTGTGTAGGCGCATTTTATATTTTTATCATTAATATTTGCTGTATATGAATGAATAAAATAGTAATCTTTAGACATAAGATTGCTGAAAAAGTTTTCCTTGCAATCTGCTAAGACAATCTCATTAAATCCGACATGTGGGATCTTCGAATTACAGCCTTTATTCTTTAAATGAATTACGTCTGCATCGATCAACCCCAAACCTATCTCTTGACCCTCCTCGCTTGATTTACATAAAAGTTGCATCCCGAGACATATTCCTAGAATCTTTTTTTTAGAAAAGTCAGTTTCTTTTAAAGTATTATAAAAATCCTTTTCTTTAAGTGCGGTTATTCCAGCATCAAAAGATCCCACCCCAGGTAAAATATAATTATTGAAATTATCTAACTCAGTGTGTTCAGTAATTATCTTATGAGGAAGTTTTAGATAATTTAGACCGTTAATTAAGGACCCAATATTATTGATGCCACAGTCGATTATTCCTATCATTAACTTATTTCAAATATTGGCATCCAAATGCCATCTTTTTTTTCAAATAAATCTTTATTTGCCCATTTATCAATTACCTCATCAAATTGTTCTCTAGTCATATCATAATAATTTAAATAGTTAAGGATATACTCTTCTGGCAGCTGATTATCGTAAAGCTTAACAAGCTCTATAGCTTGCTCTCTAGTCATTGATCCTCTTCGAATATCGATGCCTGCATCTTGAGTAGCCCTTCCAAAACCAAACTTAAGATACATTAAATATGTATGTAAATCATATAGATCGTTATCGTTTTGAGCAAAGTTAGTATAAGTGCCAGTATTTTGTGAAACTTTCTCTTCAAGTCCACAATGTTCTTTTGCAACTATGTAGTTTCTATAAGGATCCCAATCTTCATAATAAGACCAATGAGCCATTTCAATTTTAGGATTTATATCTTCTGGAAATTCCCAAAAATACTTCTCTGAAGGTGATAGATTTGAAAAAGTATTTGCAACCTCGCCCTCCAAATAAACATCTTTAATAAAATCTGGCTTGAAGGTACCAGAGTTTTTAGAATCATTCGCACCTCCATACTCTATTTCACCATCCTCACCATACATTATTAATGTAATGCCAAAATTATCAGCAACTCTTAAAATTGCAGTAAATATTGCCGTAGTCCACCCATATAAGGGCCTGCCTTGTTCAATAAAACCTTTTTTATTAAGTTCTTTATGCGAATCATAAGGCAGATTTATTTCAAGGAGGGGAAATCCAGCTTTTTTAAAGTTTTCTAGATTCAAATGACCAATTTCTGATCTTGTTGGGGGGTGAACAGTTACACACAAAGGATTCAATCCATACTTTTCTCTGCAATTATATGAAACATAAGAACCATCTTTTCCTCCACTCACGGGAACAATGAGATCAAATGGACTATCATTCTTATGGTAATTAAATAATTCCTTTAATTCGCTCTCCCTCACACTCCAATCAAGAGTTTTCTTCTCTTCTGACCATACGCAAGCATTACATCTCCCTTTTTCATCAAAAACAATCCTATTCCTTGTGGACATATTTAAACAAGTTGAACACCAGTATGCATCATAATTTTTCTTCATTTTTATATTTTAATCTTAGCTTTAAAATTCAAAGTTTTGAAAAGGCTTCGGCTATAATTAAATCCTCAATAGTATCAATTTCTATATTTTTCTTTTTTGGTAATACTTTAGCCATTGTTCTTGGATGATAAAAAGTTTTATTCTTTATAAGTTCTTTAACTTTTGAAATATAAAAGCTTCCATCGTAATGAAATAACTTCTCTATATCCTGTCGCCTGGTATTATTATATGTCTTATTATAAGGCATAATTAATTCATCTTTTTTTATTTTGATACAAAAGTTTGGGTGCTGATCTACCACTTCAGCAACGCTAACAATTGAATCTGCATTCTCTTTATTTTCATGAAGAGAATTTAAAGCATCAGAAATATCTGAACTCTCTGTTAGTGGAGATGTTGGTTCAAGCAGGACGACATATTCAAAAGTATGATTTTCTTCTTTTTTCAAGAACTCAATTGCATGCTCGATAACGCTAAATGAAGTTGCTTTGTCACCACTTAATTCTTTAGGCCTTAGAAAGGGGGCTTCAGCTCCGGCTTCTATTCCTATTTCCCTATACTCGTTTGAGTCAGTCGATAAAATAACTTTAGAAATTTCCTGAGTATTTTTTAGGCATTTAATAGGCCATACAAGCAGGGGCTCTCCCAAAAATAGTTGGATATTTTTATTTTTAATGCCTTTAGACCCAGATCTTGCAAGAACTAATCCTAATACATCACCATTAATCATTTTTCCCTTCGATAAAATTGTTTGCAATTTTAATGTCTGATTTATTACCAACATCAAACCAGACTTCATGCATTGGGTAGACAATAGTACGTTTTGATTTATATTTTAGCTTCTCAAAAAGAGTTGGCATATCACAAGATGCTCCTTTTTTTAAGTACTTAAAAATATTTGGTTGAAGAGCATATATTCCAGCATTTACATATGAGGAATACTTTGGTTTTTCTTCCATACTTATTATATTTATTCCATCTGTTTTGATAACTCCATATGGATTTTTTAGTTCATGCTTTCTAACAGCCATAGTTGCTTCTGAGGAATGTGTATTATGATATTCAATCAAGTCGCCATATTTAATATCAGTTATTACATCTCCATTTGTGACTATAAATGGATATTGAAGATTAATTTCTATTAATGATAAAGCTCCTGCGGTTCCCAAGGGTTCAGTTTCCTCAATATAATTAATGTGGACATCCCATTTCTTTCCATCACCAAAATATTCTTTTATTTGATCTTTTAGGTAAAAAACAGAAATTATAAAATTTGTAAATCCTTCTATTTTTGCTCTATCTATAATGTGTTCAAGCATTGGTTTTCCACCTAGTTTGACCATGGGTTTAGGACAACTTTCTGTAATTTCTTCCATTCTTGTTCCAAAACCTCCAGCCATAATTACAAAAGTGTTTGGTCTCTTGACAGGCTTTATTATATTTTCCCATGTATGCAGCCCGATCACTGCCCCCTTCTTATCTATCTCAGGGAGTTGGTTAATTTTGTTAGCATTCATTAATAGCTTTATCTGATCACTTTCCAGCCCTTGATGAATAACTAAAGGCTTTTTAGTCATAATTGTATCTATTTTGTTTTGAAGGCTTTTTTGAGCCAAAAGTGACCGTCTTATATCGCCATCGGTTACGGACCCCAAAAGTTTTTTATTTTTATCAACAACTAAACATATTTGAAGGCCAGACTCTTCTAAACTTTTAATGCCGTCTTCTACAGTAGCGTCTAAACTTAAAAGTGCTTTTTCCCAAATATTATCGTTTTGCATATTTTTGTATAACCTTTGATCCCTCGGATACATCATTAAGTATTAATGATCCGGCTCCAATTATAGAGTTTTTACCAATTTTTATATTATTAATAATTCTCGCTCCACAGCCTATAAATACATTTTCTTCTATTTCTACATCTCCACAAACAACAACTCCGGGTGAGATGTTTACACCATCATGGATTATACAATCATGATCAATAGATGTATTAGTGTTTAAAACCACATTATTCATTATTTTTGACCCACTCTGGATTATAGAGCCTGGCATAATCTGGACACCTTTTTCGGATACTTCGGCTCTATCAGAAATTGAAGTAAAAGGGTGAACCAAAGTCGGGCAGTTAAAACCATTTTTAGTAATGAATTTTTGGAGCTCAAATCTTCTGTTGGTGCCTGGCATTGAACCTATGCCATTAATAATTAAATAATTATTCGGGTCCAAATCATTCAAATATTCATCATCCCCAAGCACAGGCAAGCCTTTCCATTCTTCAATATTTTCCTTAGCCAAAAATGGATCGCAGACTCCAACTATATTTAATTCTCTTAATTTCATTAAATCTAGTAAAACAGACGCATGTCCCCCTGCCCCCATTAAAATATATTTTAACTTTGAAAAATCTGTATTCACTTTTTTATTAAATCTCCCTCTTCATAATCATGATTAGATGGTTTTCCAATTAATTCCCATTTTACGAAAGGGGCAATCCCGGTTCCACATCTTCTTGTGGAAAAATCATCACTTTTAAAGATATCGCCTTTCTTAATTGGTTTTGATGCAATTAATTGCTGTCTTGCTGCTGTTTGAGTATCTAACTCAGAATTTTGAACTCTTTTAATATTATTTCCTAAAGCTCTTTCAATTTTGCGTATACCGTCAATCATATTTTTTAATTCTTTTGGCTCAAGTGATGCCTTGTGATCGGGTCCTTGTAAATTTTTATCGAGTGTAAAATGTTTTTCTATAATTTTAGCTCCTTTTGCAACTGCAGCAAGAGAAACCTCAATTCCATCAGAGTGATCTGAATATCCAACATTGAGACCAAACTTTTCACTTAACATTTCTATACAATTCAAATTTAATTCATCTAGTGGTGCTGGGTATTGAGAGGTGCAATGAAGAAGAGATAGGTTACTATTAAGAGTATAACTTATCTCTTTTTTGCAAATTTCTAATATCTCATCCATCGAGGATGGTTCTTTATCATTATTCTGACTATGAAAAATTGTTGCAACCGCATTTTCAATCTCAGAAAGATCTGACATACCTGTAGACATAATAATTGGCTTATCTTTTTTTGCTATTTTCCATATAAATGGAAGGTTAGATATTTCACCTGATGGGATCTTTATTTTTTTTACATTTAAATCTACTAAAAAATCTAAAGAATCTAAGTCAAACGGAGTTGATAGGAAATCAATTGCGCACTTATCACAGTATGCTTTTAATTCTTTGAACTCAGATTTTTTAAGCTCAAGCTTTTTTAACATGTCATATTGGGTTTCTTTACTATCTTTTGTATTCTTTGATTGGTAATCTGCCTTAGAGATATCTTTTTTTACTAATTTAGATGTATCAAATGTCTGAAACTTTACTGCATCAGCACCACTTTTTTTTGCAACATTAACAAGAGACTTGGCAATCTCAATATCTCCATTATGATTAACGCCTGCTTCAGCTATTATGTATACATTTTCCATAAAATAATTTTAATTACTTTTCTTAAAAGCATCTACATCAAAAGCATCTTCATCAATAATATGAAATTTCTTTTTAAGTAAATTATCAAAGCCGGTTTTAGAGAGTATATTTATAATCTTTTTAGCAGCTCCAGGATTTCCATAAGGCGATTCTTTTCTTTTGGAAATCTTTTGATGATTTTTACTAAGAGATAGCTTAACTGCGGAATGGATCGAGTCATATTCACAATCACAGCTAATCACTGACGGAGCCTTTAGTCTTCCTTTTTGCCTATCACCAATGTTAATTGTTGGAGTGCCAATTGATGGAGCTTCAATAATTCCGCTTGATGAATTGCCGATAACAACGTTGGCAACTTTCATTACATTTAAGTATAAATCAGTGCCTAAGTTCTCACAGTAAATTGAGTTCGTTGGTCTTTTATTACAAAATTCAACACATATTTCTCTTAATTCCTGATTGCCCTTATCTGCATTAATTCCAGTAATAATGTTGGTTCCATCAAAGCTGTCAAGTGCAGAAAGAATTAATTTTAATTTTTCTGCTTGATTGTCTTCATCAAGAGTAGCCGGGTGATAAGTTATTAAAAAGATTGGATCTATTAGCTTAATATTTAAATATTTTGCTATTTCCTTTTTAGAAACTTTTTTCAATTTGCTGATATTATCCAGGCCCATTGCCCCTACATTCCAGACTCTGTTTGGCTGCTCTCCAAGTTGGATTACTTTATTAGAGTATTCATCTGCTGCTGTAAAATGCAAATGAGACATTTTAGTAATTGAGTGCCTTATTGCTTCATCAATAGCTCCTTCTGAGGATTCACCACCATGGAGATGCGCTATGGGTATACCTAAAATCATTGCTGATTGGGCTGCAGCTAATGCTTCATATCTATCTCCAAGAACGACCAATAAATCAGGTTTTATTCCTTCCAAAGCTTTCCCAATACCAACTAAGCACTCTCCAATAGACGAGATTATGCTCTGACTTGAATCAGAGGATAAATTTATATCTATTTTTTCTGATATTTTAAATCCATCACTCTCAATTTGTTTCCAAGTATTGCCAAATCTTTCAGATAAATGAGACCCACTTACAATTGTTTTTAACTCAAAAATATCACTGGATTCAATCTCCTGCATCAGATTCTTAAGAAGACCATATTCGGCCCTCGTACCTGTAAAAACTGCAATCTTTTTTATCATTTTCTAGATTGGAGAACTCGGAAGGTTAATAATTCTTTCTGACAGCCATTCTGTATTTTGAAGTTCTGAGTATATTGAGTCTTTAAACATTGGAAGTTTATGCATTAAATACCATGATGGTCTGGTTAAAATACCTTGCTTATTTGTTTTTTTAATAAACCTATCTCTCTCCTCCTTAGATGGAGCTAATATTGTATTTAGCCAATAGTTTGATATTGATTCTGCTGGCTCTTTTACAAAAACATATTCCGAGCCTTCAAAGAATTTTTCATATTTTGAAGCCAACACCCTCTTTTTATCAATATAACTTTCTAAATATTTAAATTGCGCACATCCAAGCGCAGCATTTAAATTAGGCATTCTGTAGTTATATCCAACCTTATCATGATAGAAATCTAAAGATCTTGCTTTTGCAGTTGTTGCAATATGCCTTGCCTTCTCTCCATTTCTAATATTGCTGCATAAAACTGCTCCGCCTCCCCCGGTGGTAATTATTTTATTTCCATTAAAACTAATTGCTCCATATTCTCCAAAAGTTCCAGTATGCCTATCTTGATAGAAGCTTCCAAGACTTTCTGCAGCATCTTCTATTAGAGTTATACACCACTTATCACAAATCCTTTTTATTTCATCAATTTTGGCAGGATGTCCGAACACGTGAACAACAACTAAAGCCTTTATGGTTTTTTTTGAAGACCGTAATATGCATTCATTTTTATCATTAACAAAGGCTTCATTCTCTAAAAAATCTTCTAATTTAATTGGGCATATACTTAATCTTTCTTTTGAAACGTCAATAAATAAAGGGGTTGCTCTTTGATATTTAATTGCATTAACTGTTGCAACAAATGTTAGAGACTGAGTTAAGACAATATCATTCCTTTTTACGTTGGAAGAAATAAGAGAGAGATGCAAAGCTGAAGTTCCATTTACGACTGATAGTGCGAAGGGTGCTCTGGTGAATTTAATAAGATTTTCTTCAAACTCACGAATGAACTCTCCATCAGAAGATACGTATGTCGAGTCTATGGCATTGTTGAGATATTCTTTATCTAAATTAGAAAATTGAGGTTCATGCAAAGGAATAATATCCTTATTTTTGTATATATCCTTTATGAAAGAAGATACATAATCAGGAAAATCACTACTCATTATTAATATAATCTTCCTTATTTATCAGTCTAGGTAAAAATGAAGTAACAAGAACGTAAATAAGTGCAATTAAAAATCCAAGAACAGTTCCTGCAATAGATATGATAGCTCTCTGTGGTCTTGATTTTCTTTCGGGTATAAAGGGTGAATCTAATATCTTAAGTAGATAGTCTTCATGAACTTTAGCCATCATTTGAGTTTGCAGTTGGGCCTCTATTAGAGAAGAAATAGATTCATCAATAGCAGAAACATTATTTACAGAAGCTTCATTTTTAAGAAATTTTAAAGATTTTGATGAATCTTCTAGTGCTTTTTCTCTGGATTGCTGATTTGCCTCAAAAATTATTATACTTAATAAATCATATGCAAACCTGGGAGACTTATGCTCTACGGTCATCATTAGATAACCTGTCTTATTATTTCTAGATACTTTAAAAACATTTCCTATATATTCGCTGTATGCTTCTTGCTCAGTAGGTTTATTTTTTGAATTTAAAAAGGAATATGATTCAATCCAAGTCTTATCTTTAGAGTTAAATTTTTTTGAATCAAAAATAATGCTGCCATCTTCATGGTTAATTCCACTTGTCGCCATTAGTGAAGGCAAAATAAAATCATATTTCTGTAATAAAGAATTAAAGAAATCTCTTGACTGTGTTATTGCCATTGCGAATTCTGCTTGTGTCCCTCCTCCTGGACCTCCAATACTAACTCCTGCAACTGAAGCCAAACCTCCCAAGTCTCCAAATCCTGGACTTTCAGAAGTTGAAGAGTCAACTGCCTCTAAAAGAGCTTGCGTTCTATAGAAATTAGGAAGAGAAATGGAGTAAATAAGAGATAATAATGCAGAGCATAAGACTATTAAGAAAATCATTTTTTTTCTATCAAAGAGTGTATTAAAAATTTTCTTAATATCTATTGAATCTTCTTGGCTCATAATTTTCTATAGTTGGTGCCCAGAGCCGGACTTGAACCGGCACGAAGTTGCCTTCGAGGGATTTTAAATCCCTTGTGTCTACCAATTCCACCACCTGGGCATATTTATTTA
>MDTG01010552.1_pt1 | contig 13004 bp, 11 predicted proteins | sample 811421 | NCBI WGS metagenome assembly MDTG01 (sample SAMN05326645, study PRJNA326480) | marine metagenome | isolation source: seawater | place: Pacific Ocean: South East | collected 2011
ATGGAGACTTTGAATAAAATCCGTTTTTAACCTCATAAGGCTCTAAATCTCCCTCTTTTTCCATCCCAGCAATTTTGACGTATCCCCCAACAAAAATTGGGCAAATCTGCCAAATGACCTCCTTGTATTTCCACTTTATTAGTGGCTTTCCAAAACCAATACTAAAGATTTCGACTTTCATTCCATTTTTCTTAGCTATTATATAATGACCAAGCTCGTGGATGAAAACTAAAAAGTTTAAACCAATTACTGCCAGTGCAATGTAAAATAATGTGTGCAAGACGACCTCTTTTTTAAAATGTTTTTGCTAGTAAACGCGCTTCACGATCCACTTCTTGTAGCCTTTCTAAGCTATCTTGAGGTTGTGAATGATGCTTTGCCATTAATCTTTCAAGCTTTAACCCTATATCTAACCACTTTATATTGCCTTTTAAGAATCTTTCAACCAAAATCTCATTCGCACCGTTCATAAAACAAGGTAGCGTTCCTCCGATTTTAGCTGCTGTGTAGGCAAGGGATAAACATATAAATTTACTTGTATTTGGTTCGTAAAATTCCATTTTAGAATATTTTGATAAATCAAAACAAGCACCTATTCTTTTGAATCTTTGAGGATGGGTAAGGGCGTACTGAATTGGAATTCTCATATCATGCTCTGATAGCTGCGCAAGAAGTGAACCATCAATAAACTCTACAAAACTATGCACAACACTTTGGGGGTGAATAGTTACTTTAATTTGATCTATAGGCACCCCAAAAAGATAATGGGCTTCAAGAACCTCTAGCCCTTTATTCATCAATGTGGATGAATCAATGGATATTTTCTTCCCCATGCTCCAATTGGGGTGATTTAGCGCCTGTTGAATAGTTACTTTTTGTAAATCATTATGCGTAAAAAGTCTAAATGGCCCTCCAGAGGCGGTTAAAATCAATTGATATACCTCTTCTCTATTAGTATCTTTTAAACACTGGAAAATCGCGCTATGCTCGCTATCTATGGGTATAATATCCACCCCTTGTTTTCTCGCCTCAGAAATTATAAGTTCTCCAGCAGCAATTATTGCTTCCTTATTGGCTAGACAGATCTTTTTGCCTGCTTTTATTGCTTCAAAAGTTGGAACTATACCTTGAGCTCCTACAATAGCATTAACAGTGCAATAAATAGATGGCAGCGTAGCGACTTCAACTAACCCTTGAACACCACTAACAACCCTTAGATTAGGCACTTTTTTTCTCAGTTCCTTTGCTTTTGTCTCATTAAAAACAGCGACTACTTTAGGTTGAAAGGTATTAATCTGCTCTTCTAATAACTTAATGTTTGAATAAACAGAAAGCCCTTCAACGCTTATTCCTAAGTGACTAGCAACTCTCAGAGTGTTTTTACCTATTGAACCGCTGCTACCTAAAACAGAAATTGACTTCATTGATTCCACCTTAACTTCCACGATACACTGCCTAAAAACATTACCATTAAAACCACTACAAGGATACCAGATGTTGCAAGTGGCAATCGGTACACAGATAAAATATGCCTTGAAAGAGCTACAGCAACTAGTGAAGAAAAAGCGCCAATCAAACAAGAAATAAATAACGTCATCTTAAGCCTTATACAAAAAAATCTAGCTATTAGCCCTGGAGTCACAAGCAGCGCTAAAAATAAAAAAGTTCCCACTGCTTTGAATGAAAAAATAGCTGTAAGAGCTGTTTGAAACATTAAAAAATAGTTTAAACCAAGAACAGGTATTCCTAAATTCATTGATAAACAGTGGTCAAAAGCTCCAAATTCGTAATACCTAAACATCAAAAGCATTACCGACACATTAAATAAAAAAAGAAAAAAAACTTGCTTAATGCCATCAACATGTAAAACATCTATATTGCCAGAAATAATGTTTATATCAACATGTGTATTTCTAGCCATTGAAGAGATACAAATGATTGCTAACGCAAACAATGATGTGAAAATTAGCCCAATACTAGCATCTTTTTGAAGACCCAGTTTTTTATGTAAAAACTCAGTAGCAAACGTGGTCAAAATTGCACTAATAAACGCCCCTAAAATCAAAAAAGTTGTTGAAAGCGTGTGGATAGTACTGTTTTGCATAAAAAGTTTTTGAGAGACAAAATACGCGACGAAAATACCCAAAAGAACTGTATGTGATAGGGAATTAGCGAGCATAGTCATTTTTCTAAGAATCAAAAATGTCCCGACAATTGCGGCACTCATTGAACAAAATATCAACACAACTAGTTGTATTTCATCACTTACCATATGTGTATTTTGACCAGAAAGGAATGTAATTATTCTCTTTCCCAATATAATGAAAAATTCAAAAAAAGATGTTCCAGAATATGGGTTCATAATAAATCACTCTGGGGTATTGGCATTGAGTGAGGGTCCTTTTGCGGGTAGCCAAGCATTCTATTAAGCCTTCGCTCTATATTTGGAGATAAAATATGTTCTATTTCTTCAGCGCTATGGTGAACTTTTTTTTCATCTGCATTAATAAAGGTGACTAAATAAAGCTCCCAAAGCCTATGTAGCCTAATAATACGTTTTGCTCGTTGGATACCATCTTGAGTTAATGAAATATTACCACTTTGGTTTTTGGCGATCCACCCCTCCTTTGAAAGAAAAAAAAGCGATCTATAGAACCTAATTTTGCCCATTTTATTAATGCTCCAGATATCTACTGGTTTATGTGACTGCGTCCTGCCTGCTTTCCACAATGATTTTAAGATGTTTTCAAAATCACACTGCCTTTTAAATCGGTACTTTCGCATTTTTAGAAAAAAAATTCCTTTTTTTGGAGCAAAAAAAAGCGAGATTAATGTCAAAGAAATAGAAAGCATCAAAACAGTTGGTCCAAATGGAATAATGATGTTTTTAAACGAGAAAAAAACAGATAGCATAGCTCCAAAAAAACCACTTAAAACACCAAATAAAACACTTAATATTAAAAAAGAAGAAAAGCGATCAGCAAAGCATCTCGCGCTAGCTGCAGGAGCAATAAGCACACCTGCTATCAATACAACCCCAAAACAGCGAATACCGAGTATAATAGAGCAGACAAGAAGAAGAAGTATTGCAGTGCTAAGTGAGCTACCACCCATATTTTTTAGTTGTTGTCCTAAGGAAAAATCGAAAGTCATTAGCTCTATTTCCCGATACTTGAACAATACACATGAAACTATCGCAATAAGTAAGCCCAAAAGAAGCCATACGTGCATCGTGCTTATAGTTACGATCTGCCCAAATAAATAAATCAACGAATACCTATACCATGTAGGAATAGCTAACTGGATATAGCTTGAACATAAGACACCAATTCCAAGAGAAAAAGATAATATAAGACAAAGCGCAGCATCACTATGAATGCATAATTTATTTTTTAAAAAAGCAACGCTTTTATGACCGACTGCCGCGGTCAACAATGCACCTGCTAAAATGATAATATTAGCCATTGCAGACGCCTGCTCGGCAAATAATGCTGCAAGGCAACATCCCATAATAACCCCAGGGTACGCAGAGTGGGATAGGGTCTCTCCAATTAAGCATTGTTTTTGGACATACATTAAAGCTCCAATTAAAGATAGACTAGAGCACAAAACAATGGTTCCGATAATGGGTATTGAATAAAGAGGATCAAAGAAAAAGCTTAGTGTCATCAATGATGCAGTCCTGATTTAATAGAGTTTGAAAGGGTTGTGACTTCATTTAACATACCATGCTGCCTATGATAAGCTAATGCCAAGTTTTTCTCGGATAGGGCCTTACAAACGTTTTCGTAGGAAATAAGTGAGGTATTTAAAAGGATGGCTTTATCAAAATGATCTGCAGCCGTTTTCAGGTCGTGATGAACAATCAAAATTGTTTTGTTACGTTTTTTTTGCTCTTTTAAAATATCAAGTATCATTTTCTCTGAAACTGCATCTAAACCTGCAAAAGGTTCATCGAGAAGGTAGATGTCTGCGTTTTGAAGTAGTGCTCGGGCAAGAAATAAGCGCTGTCTTTGTCCTCCAGAAAGCGTCCCAATTTGCTTGTGTCGAAGTGGAAGCAAATTGAGTGTTTCAAGCACTCTTTCAGTAGCCACTTTGTCTGCTTTTCTATACCACTTAAGCCCTTTTAGAAAAGAATATCTACCCATCAATGCAACGTCGAATACCGTCATGGGAAAATCCCATTCAATGGAATTTATCTGAGGAATATATGCTAAGCGTTGGCGAAAATCATTAAATGTTTGTCCATAAAATTTTATCTCACCGCTAGCAGGTAAAGCCTGGTTCATAAGGGCTTTAACAAATGTCGATTTACCTGCACCGTTTGGTCCTACAATGCAAATTAAGCTACCTTCTACAATAGATATATTAATGTCCCATAGCGCAAGAGTACTCTGATAATAGACTGTCAGCCCCCTGATATCAATAGCGTTTTTCATCATTTATTTGTTTAGTTCATTGGTTAAAAGAGTTGTGTTATATTGCATCATATCTACATAATTTTCAGCACCTGAACCACTCGCGCCTAAAGCATCTCCGTACAGCGGCTTGCTGGAAAATTCAACGACATGCCCTTTACTTCTACAGATAGATATAATTTTTTTCAATGCGCTTTTATTGACAGTTGATTCTGCAAAGACCGTTTTAACCTGATGGTTCATAAGGAAGCTGCAAACATCACTAAGCTCTTTAACTCCCAGCTGGCCATCTGGAGCCAAACCCTCAGGCGCAATAAAGTGTTTCCTCCAGGTATCCGTACCCTGTTCCGCCAAGTACCTCCTAGTAAAATAAAAGTAGGCATCATGGCTTGACACAAGATACCTCTTTTCTTCAGGAATTTGACGCATTTTAGAGAGGATAAATTGATCTAAATGTTTCAACTTTTCAGTAAGACGTTTTCCGTTTGCAGAAAATGTGTTTGCATGCTCAGGGGCATAACGGGTCAGAATTTCAACAATATATGGAATGGATTTTGAAAATAGGGAAACATCCATCCAAAAGTGGGGATCTAGTGCACCATTGCAGCGTATAAACTTTTCTTTATTATCGCTATAAACAAGATCTCCTATTGCGTAGGCATTTCTATGTTTGGTTAAACAATCTTTTAAACTAAACCCATGCTCTAAATTAAGCCCATTAAAAAAAATTATATGCGCATTAAATACTTTTTCATCATCGCCTTTCACGAGCTCGTAGCTATGTGGATCTAAATTAGTACCAACTAATACTGTATGATTTATAAGATCACCGCCAATTGCTTCAACGAGGTCCCCTATTATTTTCGTGGTAGACAAAACCTTTATTTCAGCCTGATTACGGTCTGATTTGGTTACAGGGCTTTTTGAACATGAAATAAATGTAACTAAGGTAAAAATGCAAAAAGCTAACAGAATGCTTAATCCGTACCTCATAGCAAAACCTCCTCAAAATGCATTAGAGCTTATTACAATAATAATAATGGAAATATACAAGATTATTGACCTATTTACCATGTTTTTTTAATTTAAAAATTTCCTTGATCAATAACCAGTTAGATGACTCAATTTTATAAAAAGTAATTATTTCAGAAGAAAGCTATTAAAAAAAATAGTATTGAAACTAAGTTATGAATGAAAAAAAAATTATGTTAAATTAGTACTTGCATTTTATAATCAGGTTTTTTATGATCTACCCTAATTAAATGAGAAATACTAGTATGGCTTATTCAATTAAAAAAATATTTAAAACTGAAATGTAAGGGTACAATATGAGCACCACCAATAATCAAACACCTAACAGCTCAGCTAAAAGCCTTGAAGAGCTCGAAGATGTTATAGGTAAAGCTATAAAAAAAATTAGAGGCACAAAAGAAAACGATTTGTGTAAATACATCCCAATTAGCACTGGGGGTTACATTCATCACTTTACGCTGAAAAAGATGAAGTATAAAAGCCCTGTAGAGCTCTCTTCCCTTATTGAAAAATTTATAGTCAATCAAAACAGCCCCAAAGTTATCCCTCCTAAACAAAGGGCAGCAAGAGGATCAAAAAAGAAAAAAGACAATCTTCTTTTTTCAAAGCTCCAACTCGACAGACTATTAAATATGGCTAGAATGTCAGGTGATAAAGAAATGATTTCACTTTTAAGTCCTAAAAAATCCCTTGCTCAATGCAAGAGAGACTTAATCCAAAGCATAAGGAACGAGGTTGTGGATCACGAACTATGGAATAGCTATAATGAAGCTGTTGATAGTCAACAAGCTATAATTTCGGCTGGTGCCGAGTACATCACCGATATGTAGTTTTCACAACAAATACTCACATATTATTTACACTTGATTTTTAATACTTTTACAGTATAATAGAATCATCCGAAAAAGACAGGTTCTAATGATCATCACCTTTCATTGGTACCTTTCTTTTTTTATAAACTTATTTTTAAAGGAAACAAACATGGCATCAACCGCTTCAACCCCACAAGAATTTGGAAAGTGGAGATCAAGACTCTGGCCGATTCATAATTTCGAGCTCAAAAAGCTCATCCCCATGGTCCTACTATTTTTCTTCATTCTTTTTAATTACACCATACTCAGAGACACCAAAGACACGCTAGTAATTAGTGCATCAGGAGGCTCGGGAGTAATACCTTGGCTAAAGTTCTGGGGAGTCTTGCCATCTGCACTACTCTTCATGTTTATATATGCTAAATTAAGCAATAAGCTTAAAAAGTCAGTGCTCTTTTACAGCACCGTCATTCCATTTATCATATTTTTTGGACTTTTTGGAACGGTACTTTATCCTCTTCGTGATACACTCCACCCTCATGCATTTTGCGACTGGCTCCAATCTCAACCATTTATGCCCAAAGGTGCCATAGGATTCGTAAACGTCATCAGATACTGGACCTTTTCCCTCTTTTACATCATGTCTGAGATGTGGGGAAGTATGGCTATATCCCTCTTATTCTGGGGTTTTGCTAATGATATATGTAAGGTAAAAGAGTCTAAAAGATTTTATACCATTTTCTCAATGTTCGCAAACATATCCCTAATTATTTCAGGCTCGTTTATTCAATGGGCAGCACATGAACTACCAAAGAAACTTGCCCTTTCAGACTCCGAGAAATGGCAAGTAACGCTTAACTACACCATGGGTATGGTCGTTGTTGCAGGGATTTTGGTTGTTTCAATCTACTGGTGGATTAATAAGTACGTCTTAACAGACAAACGATTTTATGATCAAAATGAGACAAAGACTGCAAAAAAATCAAAGCCCAAGCTTTCAATGAAAGAGAGCTTTATGTTTCTATTAAGATCTAAATACCTAGGGTGCATTGCAATTCTTGTTATGGCCTATGGTATCTCGATCAATTTAGTTGAAGTTACATGGAAAGACCAACTTCACCAACTTTATCAAAATCAAAACGATTACCAGGCATTTATGGGTAGATTCTCAAAACTTACTGGTTTTGTTACTATCCTCGTAACTTTCTTCCTTGGTGGTAACATTGTTAGAAGATTTGGCTGGGGAAAGACCGCTCTTATCACCCCCGTGATGATTTTAATTACTGGAGTATGCTTCTTCTCGTTCATTATCTTCGGAGGTAGTATGCAAGCTGCAATACAGGCCCTAGGGTCGACACCTTTGATGCTCGCTGTTATTTTCGGAACTGTTCAAAATATCGCAAGTAAATCTTCCAAATACTCTTTCTTCGATCCCACGAAGGAAATGGCATATATTCCACTCGGACAAGAAGAGAAAGTTAAAGGAAAAGCTGCAATTGATGTTGTAGGCGCAAGACTGGGAAAATCAGGTGGATCTCTAATCCAGCAGGGGCTATTCCTTCTTGTCAATACGGCGGTTGTAGGAGTAATTGCTCCTTATGTCGCAGTAATCCTCATAGGAATTGTAGCATGTTGGATTATTTCAACACGTTCTCTAAACAGACAATTCCTGGAGTTGACTCGCAGAAAAGATCAAGAGCAAACACAAGAAATTGTACCAGATGGTTCGATTCAAACCGAACAACCAGTTGGAAACGCTTCACAAGAGCCTGCATCTACTGTCTAATTTGTATGTAGGACATATTCAAAAAGTGTTTAAGGCCCTTCACTTCGAGGGGCCTTTTTTTTACCTAAATACCAACCTTTACCTTGAAAAAATTTTGTAATTAAATTAATGTAGATGTTTTCGGGCGCATAGCTCAGTTGGTAGAGCACCTGTTTTACACACAGGCGGTCATAGGTTCGAATCCTGTTGCGCCCATTTTCTTATAACTGCGGGAGTAGTTCAATTGGTTAGAGCACCAGCCTGTCACGCTGGAAGCTGCGAGTTCGAGTCTCGTCTCCCGCGCATTCCTCTCACGACAAACATCTATCTGTTTTTTAGTTGAGCTTTTAAATTGTATTGTGATAGCTTTTAGACATGATTCCAATGCAAAAAAATCGCTCTGTTAGCCAAATACTGTTTTCATTTTTTTGGACCTTTGTGGGCGCTTTTTTGGCGGCGGCTTCAATTAAGATTTTTCTCCTTCCCAACCATCTAATAGATGGGGGTATCATTGGTTTATCGATGATTTTAACCCAACTTACAACCAGTAGTCTTTTTCCTTTGTACTACGTTGTACTTACAATCCCTTTTATTTATCTTTCATATAAGTTTATAAGGCGGACATTTTTTATTCATATGATCATTGCAGTTTTACTCTTTGCTTTATCATTAATAATTCTTGAGCAAATCACTTTTACATTTGAATCAGATCCCTTAGAGGTAATTGTAATTGGTGGAGCTATTTTAGGCATTGGAGCAGGTTTAGTTATTCGCCATGGCGCATGTATTGATGGAACTGAAATTTTAGCTATTATCATCAATAGAAAAAAAGGATTTACAGTGGGCCAGGTTGTACTAGCCATAAATGTATTTATCTTTTTCGCATATGGAGTAATCTTTAGCGACTGGCATATCGCTCTTAGATCTTTATTAACCTATGTTGTTGCCTTTAAAATGATGGATATTGTCATCGTCGGTCTTGACGAACTTAAGTCGGTGATGATTATCTCATCTATGCCAGATAAGCTTACTAAAATCGTTATGCATGAAATGGGGCTAGGGCTAACAGTGATGTATGGTAGAGGAGGTTATACAGGCGATGCAAGGGAAATACTGTTTGTTATAGTAGAAAGACTTGACCTTTCTGATTTGAAAGATATTATCCTTAGAGTAGATCCATCGGCCTTTATCGCTATTGAAAATCTTCATGAGGTCGTTTATGGCAATACAGGAGTAAAGCCCAAAAAAGGTAAAATAACAAAAAAACCAACCTCTTTGTAATATTTTTTTATGCCTTCAAATCCAAAAAAAGCTATTTTCAACCAAAAGGCAAGATATAAAGTGTACGAAGGTATAGATCTTTTTATTCACCCAATAGCCCCTTTTGTAGGAAAACAAAAACCGCATTCATACAATCAGCTCAAAATAAAAGACCCTAAAATGATTGATGGTATCGACGAATATCAGCTAATTGGCTATCAGTTGGCTCAAAATTTATATTTAGAACTTAACGAGCAATTTTCAAACGGAGCTTCTGCGGCTGTAATATTGTTTCGAGAACTAATAAAACAAGGTTGTGAAAAGTTAAACAAAGGGGTACTAGCTCATGACCTTAAAGTTGGTTTGAAAAAAGCGCTCGACTGCGTAATCGATAAAATACTATCTATTTCAACAACCATGGCATCACCAACCGATGCTATTCGTGTGGCCCTTACAGCAACAAAGGAAAACAAAGAAATTGGCCAGATTATTTTCGATGCATCAAGTGCTCTCCTCCCACATGGACTTATGTACCAATCCTCCCCCACTTCAGGTGTTACACTTATTGAAACCACACAAGGAATATTTCTTAATTGGGGATATCTAAATAGCTATTTTGCACCTAGCCAAGACTCGAAAGATTCGGCAATAATTGATTGCCATATTTTAATTACAGAAAAACCTATAAAAAATATCCACGATATACTTCACATTTTACGTTTTTGCGCAAAAAATAAAAAAAGATTACTCATTGTAGCTAAAGATATCAACAAAGACGTTATATCAACACTTATACTCAATAAAATTACAAATATATCCGAAGTATATATTATTAAAGTGCCAAGTACTCTAGATCAATCTGATAGTACCCTTCAAATTCTCGCCGATTCCACCGGCTCAAAACTTGTTAAAGACACTAAAAATATTTGCCTCGCAAACCAAAAAAAAGATATACTTGGCTTTTCTAAAGAAATCCTATTGTCAAAAAATCACTCTATAATTATTTGCGATAATTTAAAATTAAATACCCGTGAATTCATAAATAAAAATGGAATCAATAACAACAAATTATTAATTGGCTATTTTGCAAAAATCAATCTAGGTTCATCAGGAGATATGCTATATTCTATAAAGTCTGATCTCCTAGCCAAAGCTATACATGCGTACAATTCGACAATATTCAGAGGGTATATACCAGGTGGAGGGATAGGACTTTTTCATGCAGGGAAAAAATTGCACACTTATAATGTAAAAAATAGCGAAAAACATGGCTTTGAAATATTGCAAGAAACATGCAAAAGTATTTTATGCCAGATTATGGCTAATAGCACTATGGACCAAGCAGACAACGGGCACAGTATTTTTAAAAGTTCTGATTTTACTGGGATTAACTTATCCACAGGTGCTATCGAAAACTTTGCAACCTCAAAAATTATCGATTCTTCAGAGGTCGTAATAGAATCATTAAAATCGGCCTATAAGTATTCACTTAAAGTGTTATTCATGGATGCACTGTTTGCTGAAGACACTTCAGGACAAGGGTTTTTATAATGCAAGAAGCAGCTATATTTTGCGCATCAGGCGTTGGCGATGGAATCTTAATGATGATCGCGTATAAACATCTAGTCACCGCAGGCTACAAGACACGTATATATCATGATAAGTACCATCTTTTAGCCCCCATTTTCCCAAAAGCTTTGATGAATACAATTCCGCAAAAGGCTAATCTAGAAGAAATATTGAATCATCACTCACTTATACTTATCCAAAACGATAACTCATCTATCGCATGGGCATGGGCTGAACTAAGAAAACAAAAAAATACATCCAAAATAGTCTTTTTTCATGCCTCAAAATCCTCATTCGCATCAAATAACGACTTCGAATTTAATACAAAGGTGCCGTTTGCAACTAATATTGCTCATGCATGTTCAAGGCTTTTAAAGACTCCATTTTCAAAAGATAACGGATTACTAAGTCCTAGCAAAGATGTATTTAGAAAATTCTCAAATAGAGTTCTTATACACCCCACAAGCAATGATATAAAAAGAAACTGGACCCCAGCGCAATTTCTAGAGCTTGCCAATATTCTCCAAAACGATCGATTTAATGTTCATTTTTGCATCAGCCAAAATGAATACGATCAATGGAAAGAATATAAAGATATCAATATAAAAACATTTGACTCCCTTAAGTCACTTTTGGGCTTTATACATCAATCAGGGTTTTTAATCGGCAATGACTCTGGATTGGGCCATTTAGCATCTAATTTAGGTATACCCACATTGACTATTTCGGGAAGTTATAAAAGAGTGAGACTATGGCGCCCAGACTGGGCAATAAACAAAGTAGTTGTTCCATATTTCCCAATACCTAACTTCAAAGGAATAAACTTTAGGTTGCGCGAAAACATGTGGCAAAATATTGTTTCAACTAAAAAAGTTCACAAACATTTTAAAAGTCTTATCTATGAAAGCTGCTCTACTCTCTTCTAAAGGAATGGGCGATGCCCTAATAATGTTAGTTGCTGCTTATAAACTTTATCTCGAGGGATATAAAGTTACCTTTTTTCATGAAAAAATTCAGGAAATACGCAATTGGTTTCCATTTTGCGAAATAGTGACTTTTAAAAAAATAGAGTGTTTGCAATCTTTCGACTCTATTATTCTGCAAAATAATAACTCTAAGCTATCTTATAATGTTATTAATCAATATAGAAAAAATACCCATGTTTTTTATTCTAGCTACGAAAAACACAAACATTTACCTCTTCATAGTAACGACTTTGTTTTTGATCGAACGCTGTCTATGGTCGAAAATGTCGCAATAGCCACCGCAAAAATGCTAGGACAAACGCGCCCTATCTTTGCAAATGGTATAATCATTCCGAAATCGAACGTATTTAAAAAACATGGTAGAAGAATCTTAATTCATCCAACTAGCAGCGAGCCCTCTAGATCATGGTGCTTAGAAAAATTTATAAAACTTGCATCAAAAATAAAAAAAAACAATTTTGAACCAGTATTCATGCTAAGTCCAGAAGAAAGGAAAATATGGCGTCCTCTCTTGCATGATAAATTTAAGGCCCCTTTTTTTGAAACAATTCACGAACTTGCAAACTACATATACGAATCTGGCTTTTTAATAGGTAACGAATCTGGTTCGGGGCATTTAGCATCTAATCTTGGAATTCCAACACTTATCGTAGCAAAAGACTCTCGCCAGATGGCGCTATGGCGACCCGGGTTTTTAAAAGGAACTGTTATTACGCCGTCGTATTTTTTTCCAAATTTCAAATTTTTTCGCCTTCGAGAAAAGCAATGGAAACATCTTATTTTCACTTCAAAAGTATTCAATTGTTTTAAAGAAAACTTCAGCAAAAATATATACTAGAACCATTAGCTAAAAAATAAACTAGTAAATTCTCTATGCGGCTCGTCAACTCCGTAAACAAGACACTTTGTGAATGCTTTGAGAAAATAAATATATAATAAGCTATGTTGATAGTGGATTTAAACAGGGTATATTTCTGCTATGGTAGTAAAAAATCGTGCTAGACAAAAATCGATTTAAAAGTTTAAAATGTTTTATTAGAATTTAAAACAAAGTTATAAGTTTTGACCATACTTCCTTCACTCGCCCAACCAACTCCTCCTGTTTTGTTACAGAAAAACTCAGCAAGTCCATGTTTTGAAGCCGATGTAGCTGCGCAAAAAT
>MDTG01048654.1_pt1 | contig 13003 bp, 11 predicted proteins | sample 811421 | NCBI WGS metagenome assembly MDTG01 (sample SAMN05326645, study PRJNA326480) | marine metagenome | isolation source: seawater | place: Pacific Ocean: South East | collected 2011
ATGGCGGAGAGAGTGGGATTCGAACCCACGAATGAGTTGCCCCATTGCCGGTTTTCAAGACCGGTGCTTTCAACCGCTCAGCCATCTCTCCTGAAAAACGGTTTATACGTTAACATAATCTAAAATACAACAAATGACTTCACTTTTTTGATATGTTAATAAATGACATGAAATATTTAAGCGCGATTCTTTTTATTTTATTAAGCATAAAGTCAAACTCTTATTCAGATGAGAAATTTAGCAAATGGCTAATTAATTATAAACAATATGCAATTAATCAAGGGATTTCAAAAAAAACAGTTAATGAAGCATTTAAAAATACTAAACTTTTAAAAAGAATAATAAAATACGATAGAAACCAACCCGAGTTTATTGAAAAAACTAATGTTTATGTTGGTAAGAGAGTTAACAAACAAAAAGTTATTTACGCAAAAAAATTAATTAAAAATAATACAAATCTTTTGAATAAAGTAGAAAAGAAATTTAAAGTTCCAAAAAACTATTTGGTAGCTTTGTGGGGGATTGAAACTGTTTTTGGCAAACATAAAGGTAAAGTTGATATTATTTCCGCATTGGCAACATTGAGTTTTGATAAGAGAAGATCAGCATATTTTTCTCGAGAATTAATTACACTTCTCAAATTATTAGACAAAAAAATTGTAAAATTAGAAGATTTAAAAGGCTCGTGGGCGGGAGCACATGGAAACTTTCAATTTATGCCATCATCTATCAAAAATTTTGCTATAGACTATAATCAAGATGGTAAAATCGATTTGTATACTTCTCTTGAAGATTCATTTGCTTCAGCTGCAAATTATCTTAAAAAGATTGGATGGGATAAAAATCCCTGGGGTGTAAAGGTAAAACTATCTAATGAGTTAGAATCTGAGAATTTTACATACGACGCAAGAAAACTTGCAAAAAAGAAAAAAGTAAAAGAATGGGTTAAAAGTGGTGTCCAATTACCCAAAAACTTTAGCATCAATCCAAACACGCAGGCTCGGCTTGTTAAACCCGATGGAAAAATATCAGAAGTTTACATGGTTTTTAATAATTATGAGAAACTTTTAAATTGGAATAGGTCACTACGTTTTGCAATTACAATTGGCATTTTTGCAGATTTATTATCAAATGCATAAAAAATTTTTTATATTTTATTTTGTTATATTTTACTCATGCTCATCAAACTATACTATTTATGAAAAAAAGGGTTTTGCAAAAAAAAATAATGGCAATAATATAATTTCTTCTTTACCGAAAGGAACTTTGTTAAAAATCACTAATATAAAAACAAAAGAAAGCAGAGTTATAAAAACAGATGAAAAATCAAAAAATCTAGGACCACGGTTAATAATCTTGCCCAATACACTCTATACAGAGCTTAAATTAAACAATAATTTACCCTTCATACATTTGCAATCATTGAGAAAAAATAATTCTTTTGTAGCAAAAAAAGCAAAGATTTTTGAAGAAGAAAAAAGAGTTAATAAAACAATCAAATTAGAAAAAATTAATGTCTTAAAATTGAATAAAGAAAAAAAAAATGAAGATAAGATATATTTAAATTTTGGTCCTTTTTATTATAAGAGTTATGCAAATCAAATATTTAAAGTTTTAAATTTAAAAATTAATAATAAAAATCTTGTTTTTAAAGATTATAAGGAAAAAAATTATGCTATTTTAATTGGTCCTCTGAATAATTTAGGTGAATATGATAGAATTTATTTGAAATTAGGTAAAATTGGTTTAATTGGTTTTGATATAAAAGTTCAATGATTAAAAAATCTTTATTATTCTTATTAATTGTTTTTTATACAAGCTCAGTGTCAACATTTGAAACCACTGCTAAACAATTATATTTGATTGATGTACTTTCTGGAAAGGTATTATTAAAAAAAAATGAAACAGAGAAAATATCTCCTGCTTCAATCACTAAAATAATGACAACAATTATAGCTTTTGATTTGATCAAAAAGGGTGAGCTTAAGTTAGATGAAAAAATTAGTATTTCAAAAAAAGCTTGGCGTATGTCATCAAAAGGATACTCATCCATGTTTATAATGCCAGGTGATAAAGTTACAGTAGAAAATTTACTTAAAGGTATTATTATTGTTTCAGGAAATGATGCTTGTGTGGCACTTGCGCAAGGAATAGCCGGTACAGAAGAAGAATTTGTAAATATGATGAATTCTATGGCAAAAAAAATTGGACTACCTAATACAAGATTTTCAAATTCATCTGGTCTCTATAATGAGAATAATTTTTCAACAGCGGAGGACATTGCAAAGATGTCAATTTATTTGATTAATAATTACCCAAAATTGTATGAATATTATAAGATTAAAAAGTTTACCTGGGATAGAACAGGCGGTGCTCCTATTACACAAGGAAATCGTAACCCAATTTTATATAAAGATATGGGCGGAGATGGTCTTAAAACAGGTCACTTGGAGGACTCAGGTTTTTCATTAGCTGCAACAACTAAAAAATTTGAAAGACGTATATTAAGCGTGGTGAGTGGATTGCCTTCCAAAAATGCAAGATCAAGAGAAACAGTTCGATTACTTAGCTATGCAAAAAATAGATTTGATTTACTTAAAATTAATAAGACTGATGAAAATTTTAAGATAAGAACGTGGAATTTGAGACCAAAAAAAGTTCAGTTGGCACTATCCAACGATCTCTATTTAACAATTCCTAAAAGACAAAAAAGTAAAGTAAAAATTGAAATTGAGCATGAAGACCAGTTTCTTAAAAGAGTGATAAAAAAAGGGGAGCCAATATCAAAAATAAATATTTTCTACGAAAACAAATTAATTAAAAGTGAAACTCTTTATTCTACTTCTAATACAGAAAAAGAAAATTTCTTAATAAGATTTATTAATTCAATAAGTTATTTTATATGGGGTTAGGAAAAGGTGTTTTAATTACATTTGAGGGCATAGAAGGATGTGGTAAATCAACACAAATTAATAAATTATATAAATTTTTAAAAAAAAAAAAAATTAAATGCATTAAAACTAGAGAGCCTGGTGGCACAAAGTTATCTGAAAAAATTAGAAAACTAATAATTAGCGACTTAAAAAATAACGAGGATAACCTTACAGAGTTGTTATTATTATTTGCCTCAAGATCAAATCATTTTCTTAAAATGTCAAAGTATTTAAAGAAAGATTACATTGTAATTTGCGATAGGTATATTGACTCTACTTATGCATATCAACATTATGAACAAGGTCAAAGTTTACAGCTAATTAATCTTTTGCAAAAAAAAATAGATAATAATTTAAAACCATTTATTACCTTCTTTCTAGATATACCTACTAGTCTATCTAAGAAAAGGTTAAGCAACAGAACAAAATTAGATAGATTTGACAAATATAATGTTAAAAAAATGAATAATATAAGAAAAAGTTTTTTAAAACTTAACAAAAAATTTAAAAGGATAATCAAGATTGACGGTGTCAGAAGTGAAAATCAAGTTCATAATGATATAATTGATCTCTTATTAAAAAAAAATGTTATATAAAATTTCAAATAATATTTTCGGATTTGATGAAGAATTATCTTTTTTTATAAAATTGTATAATAAAAATTGTTTACCAAATGCATTATTATTTCAAGGATTAGAAGGTATAGGAAAATATACTTTTGTTTTACACTTAATAAATTCATTAATAAATAATAAATATAATAGTGAAATAGAGGATAGTTTAAAAAAAAATCCTGATATATTAATTATAAAGAAGAACGAAAGTAGTAACGAATTTAAAATTGAGGAAATAAAAAAAATAATTGATTTTTGTAAATATAAATCGTTTGATATCAAGTCAAAATTTATTGTAATTAAAAGCACTAATTCTTTGAACAAAAATTCAGTAAATGCCTTACTAAAATTAACTGAAGAAGTAAAAGAAAATGTATATTTTTTTTTTACTTCTAATTTTATGTTTGAAAATTCTAAAACATTGGAGTCAAGATTCTTTGTAAAAAAATTGTTTTTAAAGAAAAAATTTTATAACCAAATAATATCAAATTATTTTAGAGAAATGAATATTCAAAATGATAGTTTTGAAAATACTATCAAAGATACACCAGGAAATTATTTAAGAAAATATTTCTTTAGTCTTGATCCTAATTTTGAAAAGTTAAAAAAAAATAATATAGATTTATTTTATAAGATAATAAGTGAAAAAATTGTAAATAAATTTAATAATGATCATTTAAAGATTTTAAAAAAAATGAAGCTTAATCTAGTTTTAAAAAATGATATAAATAAAATATTATCAGCGCTTTAATTAATGAGTAAAAATTTTTATATAACAACGCCAATTTATTATCCATCTGCCAAACCACATATGGGACATGCTTATTCTAGTATAGCTGCAGATGTTATTGCTCGTTTTAAAAAAATAGAGGGTTTCAATGTTTTTTTTTTAACTGGCACTGATGAACACGGTATGAAAATTCAAAAAGCAGCAGAAAAAATTAAAAAGCATCCTCAATTATTCTGTGATGAAATTTCTAAAACATTCATAGACTTAACTAAAACATTAAATTTAAGTAATAATGATTTTATAAGAACAACTGAAAGCAGGCACAAAAAAAGTGTAATTGAATTTTGGAAATTGCTAGATAAAAACGACCAGATATATTTGTCTAAATATGCTGGATGGTATTCGATTTCTGATGAAGCATATTACTCTGAAGATGAAATAGAGGATATTGATGGTAAAAAAATCTCTAAGGTAAGTGGGAACAATGTTGAATGGATGGAAGAAGAGAGTTTTTTTTTTAAATTGTCAGAATGGCAAAAACCACTATTAAAATTTTATGAAGATAATCCTAATTTTATTCAACCAGAAAGTAGAAAAAATGAAGTTATTAGTTTTGTTTCTAATGGATTGAAGGATCTCTCAATTTCTAGAACTACTTTCGATTGGGGCATACCTGTTCCTAATAACAACAAGCATATTATGTATGTATGGCTAGACGCTCTAACAAATTATATTAGTGCAACAAATTTTTTTGAAAACAAAAATATATTTTGGCCAGCAGATGTTCATATTATTGGTAAAGATATTTTGAGGTTTCATGCTGTTTATTGGCCAGCTTTTTTAATGGCAGCCAAATTACCTTTGCCAAAAAAAATATTTGGTCATGGTTGGATTTTGTCAGGAGAGGAAAAAATGTCAAAATCTAAAGGCAATATTTTGGATCCAATTGAATTAATCGATAAATTTGGCGCAGATGAATTAAGATATTATTTGATGAAAGATGTTGTTTTTGGTTTGGATGGCAGCATAAATTTAGATAATTTTAAAAACACAATTAATGATTTAGCTAATAATATTGGTAATTTATCTAATAGGATTTTTACTATTTTAGAAAAAAATTATGATTGTAAGGTACCAGATGTAACTGCAGGATATACTATAAATGAAAATTTGCTAGTTAATATTAAAGATTTTACTAATCTAATAAACAATTTTGAGATACACAATTATTTAAAAAAAATACATTCATATTCATCCTCTTTAAACAAATATGTAAATGATAATGAACCGTGGAATAAAAAAATAAATTCAGAGCAAAATATTAAAAATATATTATACTCCTCCTTAATTGGACTTAAAAATGTATTCGTATTGTTATATCCTATTATGCCTTCCAAGAGTATTAACTTTTTAAAAAATATTAATATAAAAGAAAGCGATTTAAAATTAAGTTTAATTGATGATAAATTTAAAATTAAAGAACAATTAAATAAACCACCAATATTATTTAAAAAATATGAATAGCATGATAGATTCCCATTGCCATCTTTATTACGAACCCTTCGTAAATAACTTAAAAGAGACAATTCAAGAATGTAAAAAATATAATATTGATAAACTTTTAACAATAGGAGTCGATTTAAAAACTTCTGAAAAAAGTGTTGAAATAGCAAACTCATATGACGAGATATATTGCACCATAGGAATTCATCCAAATTCTACTAGTTTATCTAGCAATCAAGATCTAGAAAAATTAGAAAATTTATTTAAAAAATCAAAAAAAATATTAGCTATAGGTGAAATAGGACTTGATTTTTATAGAGATTTTGAATTAGAAAAGCAATTCTTTTTTTTTGAAAAACAAATTTTACTTGCAGAAAAATTAAAACTACCGATTGTTGTGCACACAAGAGAGGCTGAGGAGGATACTTTAAGGTTTATAAAAAAATTTAGTAGTAAAAATTTAAAATTTATAATTCATTGTTTTTCTGGATCAAAAGAGTTTGCCTTAGAGAGTGTAAGGCTAGGTTGCTATATTTCGTTTAGTGGAAATATTACTTATAAAAACGCTTCAAACATAAGAGAAGCTTGCGAATTAGTAGAAATAGACAAAATATTGATTGAGACTGACTCACCATATTTGTCGCCTCAACCATTAAGAGGTAAAAAAAATCATCCATCAAATGTAAGATTTGTATGTGAGCAAATTGCACAAATTAAAAAAGAGGAAGTAAATACAATTTCGAAAAAAACTACTGAAAACTTTAACAGAATTTTTTTCAATGAATAAGATAGCAATTTTATTACCCTATAAAGAAAACTATATTACTGGTTCGGCTGGTGCTGCATCTCTTTATGTAAATGAACTTTTTTTAAAATCAAAATATAAACAAAAAATTTCAATTTTTGGTAATGAAATTAAAAGCAGACCATTAACTAAGAATTATATTGGAGTAAAAATTTCAGGTAAATCTTTAAGTAAAACTAAAAATTATTTAGACAATTTTTGTAATTTTTTTAAAACTGAAGTTCCAGATATTATTGAAATACATAATCGACCTAATTACTTCAAATATTTAAAAAAAAAAATTAACACTAATTATTTTGTCATTTTTCATAATGATCCATTATCGATGAATGGTAGCAAAACTATTGAAGAGAGATTAACTTTAATTAAAAACTGTTCCAAAATTATATTTATAAGCAACTTTATCAAAAAACAATTTTTTAAAGGGATAATGGAGAATAAATATCATAATAAATTTGAAATAATTTATCATGGTATAGAGCAGCAAAAATCATTTCCAAAAAAAATTAATCAAATAATATTTGTAGGAAAGCTAAATAATGCCAAAGGTTTCGATATTTTTTGTAATGCAATTGACAAAGTATTAAATGAATTTAAAGATTGGAAAGCTTGTTGTGTAGGTGATGAGGAAAGACGAACAATTTTTTATAAACATAGAAGATTTAAAGAATACGGTTTCCTAAATCACAAAAAAACTATCAATTTATTCCGTAAATCATCAATTGCAGTAATACCATCCACCTGGGAAGAACCATATGGTAGGACAGCAATGGAAGCATCTAACAGCGGTTGTTACAGTATTGTTTCCGACAAAGGTGGCTTAAAAGAAACGGCAAATCATATCATTTTATTAAAAAATATAAATTCGCTAAAAATATATAATGAAATTAAAAAGGCGATAGTTTCTAAAAATAAAATGTTGCGACTTCAGAAAAATACTTTTTATAATGTAAAAAACCTCTTGAGCAAACAAATTACTAAGCTTGATATAATAAGGGGAGAGTATTTATTTAAACCTATCAATTATAATAAAAATAAAATAATTAATGTTTACTACTCTGGAATAAAAATTAATCATAGAATTTATAATATTTCTATTGGAAAAAAATTGTCTATTGGCTTTATAAAAAATAATTATGATGTTTTGGATATAAGCGATAGAGATTATAAAAACTATACAATATTAAATAAACTAGGTTTTGAAAATTATTTATTAAATACAATAAAAAATTATCAGCCAGGTATTTTAATTTTCGGTCATTCCTCTCTTATTACTTTAGATTTGCTTAAGAAAATAAAAACAAGTTCACCAAATATAAAAATTGTAGAGTGGAATGAGGATTATTTGGGAAAAGACGGGCCTAATAGTCGTGAAAATTTTAGAAATTTAAAAAGCAAAGAGGGTTTGATCGATTATTTTTTCGTTACAACTAATACACAACATTTATACGGTAAATTGAAAAATGCGCATTATTTTCATATACCCTGCGATAAGAATATCGAATACTTAAAGCAATTTAAAAAATCCAATTCATTGGACATTTTTTTTGCTATGAGTCATGGAGTTAATAGGGGAGAACTTAAAAAAGGAAAAATCGATGACAGAGAAAAAGTTTTAAAAATTATTAAACAGCAAAATGAAATTAAAACAAATTTTTTTGGTTATGACGGCATCCAACCAATCTGGAATAAAAGTTTTTATGATGAATTGTCCAAATGTTCTATGGCACTTAATCTTAGTAGGGGCAAACCTATAAAACATTACTCTAGTAATAGAATAGCTTCATATATTGCCAATGGTCTTCTCACCTTTATAAATAAAAAATCAAATTTTTCTGATTTTTTTACGAATAAAGAATTAGTTTTTTATAATTCTGAAAAAGATTTAGTAAAAAAAATAATTTTTTTTAAAAAAAACCCTAAAATATCAAAGGAAATAGCAAAAAGAGGATATTTAAAATATCACAAAAAATTTAATGCTAAAAAAATTACTAAGAAAATTTTGAGTATAATAAATAATGATAAAATTTAATATTTAAAAAATTTTTTATAAAATAAAAATATTTAAATCTTAATGTTGTTTAATGCATTGTTTTTAAATATATTTGCTTGTTTTATATACCTTCTTACCATCTGTGTGGTCTTGTGGCCAGTCATTGCCATTATACTGCGTTCATCGGCACCAGATTCAGCTGCAACTGTTGCAAATCCTGATCTTAGGCTATGTCCTGAAAAATTTTTATTATCTATACCAGCTAAATTTAAATATTCTTTAATTAATAAAACTACCGACTGATCTGTTAATCTTTGTTCTGTTAATGATAATCCTTTAGAAAATCGTCTAAAAATAGGACCAGAATTTATTTTTGAAATCTCTAACCATTTTTTTAAATTAATTACCGGACAATATTTCTCGTTAGTAAAGTAGGGCAAGCCTTTGGTCATTCCTTCACCAAATTGATCAGTTTTCGATTTTTTTAAATTAATTTTTAAACCTTCGTCAACAAATTCTAAATCTTCAAAATCTATCGAAATAAGCTCTGTTCTTCTAAAACCACCTCCGAAACCTGTTAAAATTATTGCTTTATCTCTAAATTTCTTTATATCTTTAATTTTCTTTTTACTAATTGATTCAATTATTTTTTTTAAATGATTAATCATAATAGGTTTTTTACCTTTTTGTATAGTTCCTTTGATCCTTTTAATACCCATTAAGTTTTCTATTATTATGGGATGCTTTGTATCTAGATAACAGCCTTTAATTTTATGTATTACACCAATAGAAACCAATCTTCTTCTTAATGTGCTAACCTTGGAATTTTTTGCGAGATGAGTAAGATACAATGAGACTGTCTTAGGTTCGGTTGGTAAAGAACTAAAACCATGTTTTGAACAAAAGGCTCCAAAATCTTTAAAATCTGATTTGTAAGCTCTAAGTGTATTATTAGCTTTAGAACTTTTGAGGTTATTTAAAGTTGCCTCATGTAATGATTTGAGATCTGTGGTTAATTTATTCATATTACTATTGATAACAATTAATTATCATTAGTAATATATATCTTATTTAAATATGTCAATAGATGTATTTTATTAAATATTTGTTTCTAATAATATTGACATTGTCTAAATAAAAATTTTGATAAATATTCTTTAAAAATGAACTTAAAGCTCACAAATAATGTTATTTATCATGATTTTTTAATCTATTTTTAAGTTGGATGTTTATAAAAGGGTAAAAATCTATTAAACTTAATCTTATTTCTTGAAATTTTAAAAACACATAATAATTTCTAGTATAATTAAAATTATTTAGATTAAGAATTAAATAAAATTGTATAAAATCAACTATTTATTATATATAATTAATGTATTACATTAATAATTAGTAAACATAATTTAACTAGACAAATAATTAAAAATTAATAGATATTGATTAGCTCAAGAGTTAATAGCGATATAGCCATCTCTGTTCCTCTTGAGCAGTAATAATTAAGGCTTTATAGAGCCCGCTGACATAATAAATTTAGATGCTTCTTCAAAAGACATGTCAAGATAGGTAACATCTTTTTCAGGCACTACTAATAGAAAACCACTAGTTGGATTTGGCGTAGTTGGAACAAATATATTCACCATTTTTTCCCCCACTCTGTCAGTTACTTCCCCAGTATTTATACTAGTAGCAAAACCAAGTGAATAAATGCCTTTTCTGGGATATTCAATTAAAACCATTTTTTTTTGATTATTGTTATCTACAGATGCAAAACTTTTTGTTAGTTGCGTTAGTCCATTAAAAATAGTTTTTAATACAGGTATCCTGCTCAAAAGCCTTTCATTTAAATTTAAGAAATATTTACCCACAAATGTTACTGAAAGCATTCCTATAAATGTAATTAAGAAAAAAGTTATTAGAATTTCTAATCCGGGAATATCGAAAGGTAAAAGATTGTTAGGATTTAGATATTTTGGTAGTAAATTCGAGAATGCCCTTTCTACAAACAATGAAAAATAAATTGTAATACCGATAGGTATAAGGACAACTATTCCAGCAAGAAAATAGTTTCGTATTTTTTTTATTATAGATACCTTTTTTTTACTATTATTTGTCATAGTTTAAATGCTATTCCCTGCAGAATAGATGATAAACGCAATGATTGATACTAATATTATAACTAAAATTTTGTTATCTAAATTCATAAATTTGCTATATTATTATCTATATATATATTATTAAATTTTAATGCAAAGAAGAGATTTTATCAAATATTTAGGTTGTGGATGCTGCGCTATTGTTGTTCCATCATGTTCATCAACACCAATAACTAAAAGAAAGCAACTTAAGATTTATCCAGAATCAACTATCAATGCCAATGCAACAAAAGCATACGCAGCATTTAAAAAGAAAGCAAAAATCAGTAAAGATATTGTTACATTAAATATGATAAAAAAAATTGGCAATAAAATGGAGAAGGCAATTTCTTATTATTTTAAAAGTAGAAATTTAAAAGATCCTACAAAAAACTTTAAATGGGAATATATTTTAGTTGATGATGATAAAACCTTAAATGCTTGGTGTATGCCAGGTGGTAAAATTGCAATTTATACCGGTATATTAAAAGTAACTAGAAACGAGGATGGTTTAGCGAATGTAATGGGTCATGAAATTGCCCATGCAGTAGCAAAACATTCAGTAGAGAGAGCTAGTGCAGCTATGGCACTGAACCTAGGTACGGCAGTAGTTGATATATTTACAGGCGGTGTAATAAGCAGAACAAGAAGTACTGTTGGAAGGAATACAGGTATTGATGTTTTGCAGGTAGGTATATTTAATCCGTTCACTAGAAAACAAGAGTCTGAGGCAGATTATTTGGGATTAGCATTTGCATCTTTAACTGGTTACAATTTATATGAAGGTGTCGAAATTTGGAAAAGAATGCAAAAAGAAATTGGTGGAAATGTTCCTCAATTTTTGAGCACACACCCTTCCCCAAAAAATAGAATAAGACAAATTAGAAATTGGATACCACAGATAAGAGTTCAATTTCCAAAAATAAAAAATATTTAACCTTTTTTAATTTGATCAAATGTTTTATTCAAACATTTCTCACAATAAACTCTTTTTTTAGAGCGATAGTCACTGATAGAGACTTTAACTGATTTTTTACATTTAAAACAATCTAAATAATAAAACATTTAAAAATGGTGAGCCCTGCAAGATTCGAACTTGCGACCCATTCCTTAAAAGGGAATTGCTCTACCGACTGAGCTAAGGGCCCACATATTAAAACTGATTATTACTTCATATATTAAATTAGACACTTATTTCAACCTTTTTTAACTATTCAGTCTTTCAAAGTGTTGATTGAAAAATTCGTTAAAATTATTAGTTTTAATGGAGTTTCTAATCTTTTTCATTAAATCTTGAAAGAACGCAACATTATGCCACGTTATTAAGGTTGATGCCAGTATCTCATTACAATTTATCAAATGATTAAGATAGTTTTTTGAGTACAAATTTGATGCTGGACAATTAACATTTGTATCTAAAGGTGAATCATCACTTTGGTATTTTGCATTTCGTAAATTAATTTTACCATTCCAGGTGAATGCGAGTCCATTTCTGCCTGTTCTAGTTGGCAAAACACAATCAAACATATCTATCCCCCTTTTAACAGCTCCTAATAAATCTCCCGGTGTCCCAGTGCCCATTAAATATCTTGGCTTATTTTTATCCATAAAAGATGAAATTTGCTCTACGGTATCAAACATTTCAATTTGAGGCTCACCAACAGCCAAGCCTCCAAGTGCATATCCATCGAAACTAATTTCTTCTAAATTATTTAAAGAATCTTTTCTTAAATCATTAAATATACCACCCTGCACTATTCCAAAAAGCATTTTATTAGGATTATCGCCAAAAGCTTTTTTCGATCTTTTTGCCCATCGTATTGATAAATCCATTGACTCTTTAATTCTTTTTTTATCTTTAGTGTATTCAGGACATTCATCAAAAACCATAACAATATCTGAGTTTAGTTTTTTTTGAATTTCAATACTAATTTCAGGAGATATAAATATTTTTTTTCCATCAATGTGAGAATTAAATGTTGCACCGTCCTCAGTAATCTTGGTATTTTTAGATAGAGACATAACTTGAAAACCACCTGAATCTGTTAGAATTGGTTTTTTAAAATTCATAAAATTATGAAGCCCCCCGACTCTTTCTATCCTTTCAGTGCCAGGTCTTAAGTATAAATGATATGTATTACATAATATTATTTGAGAGTTTGTTTGATTAATTTGGTCAACTGTTAAAGCTTTAACGGTTGCTGCTGTACCAACAGGCATGAAAGCTGGAGTATCTATAATTCCTCTTGGAGTAATTATTTGACCTAAACGTGCACCACTGTCTTCATTAATC
>MDTG01334226.1_pt1 | contig 13003 bp, 11 predicted proteins | sample 811421 | NCBI WGS metagenome assembly MDTG01 (sample SAMN05326645, study PRJNA326480) | marine metagenome | isolation source: seawater | place: Pacific Ocean: South East | collected 2011
CCAATTTTAGCCACAAAGTACTAAGAGTTTAAATCAAATGTTATTAGGTGAAATTTTTAAAAATATTAATAAAAAATATAAAAAAATTAAATTTAACAATATTAAATTTAACAGTAAAGATTGTAAATTAAATGATATTTTTTTTGCCTTAAAAGGTAATAATTTAGATGGTAGAAAATATATTAATGAAGCGATAAGGAATGGAGCAAAAATAATTGTATCTAATCTTAAATTAAATAAATCTAAACAAAAAAATATTTTATTTATTCACAATAAAAATCCGAGAAGGTTACTTTCATTTATTTCTAGTCGAATTTTTAAGTTCAAACCAAACAATATTATAGCTGTAACCGGAACTAATGGAAAAACGTCTGTGGCAAATTTTTATCAACAAATATTAAATTTAAATCATAAAAAAGTAGCATCTATTGGAACTTTAGGGGTTTCATCGAGGAATTTTAGTTTAAATTCAAGCAATACAACTCTAGACACTGTAAGTATTCACAAAGTTCTACAAAAACTAAAAAAATTAAAAATAGATAATGTTATACTTGAAGCATCTAGTCATGGATTACATCAATATAGATTAAATAATATTAACTTTAAAACTGCGATATTTACAAATTTGTCAAGAGAACATTTGGATTACCATAAAAATATTAAAAATTATCTAAATGCAAAACTATACCTTTTTAAAAGATTATTAGATGTAAAAGGTAATATAATTTTTGATGACACAATTAATCAATCGAAACAACTTAATAAAGTAACAAAAAAAAGAAAACTTAAAAAATATACATTTGGCTCTTCAAAATCATTTATTAAAATAATTAAAATTCAAAAAATTAACCATAAAAACCAAGTTGATTTTTCTCTTAATAAAAAAAAGTATTCATTTAGAACTTCACTTTTAGGAAAAATTCAAGTGAAAAATTTAATGTTTGCAATCGTAGCTGCTTACTTATCTAAATTAAAAATAAATAGAATTTTAAAATCAATACAAAAAATTAAACCAATTGATGGAAGATTAGAAAAAATTGGAAGTTTAAAAAATAATTCAAAGGTTATTCTTGATTATGCGCATACTCCAAATGCGCTACAAACTGTAATATTAAATATTAAACAGGAATTTCCTTTAAGTAAAATTTCTTTAGTATTTGGATGTGGTGGCAACCGTGACAAAGACAAAAGATCAGAAATGGGTGCTATAGCAAAAAAGTATTGTGAAAATATATATTTAACAGATGATAATCCTAGATCAGAAAATCCTAAATCAATAAGGTGTCAAATTAAAAAAGGTTTAAAAAACAAAAAATTTTTTGAAATTTCGTCAAGATCAAAAGCTATTTCTCTTGCCATTGACAAATTAAATTCTGGTGATGTTTTAATTGTTGCTGGTAAAGGTCACGAAAATTATCAAGAATTCAAAAACAAAAAAATATTTTTTTCAGATAAATTAGAAATTTTGAAATCAATTTTTCGCAAAAATAAAGATTTGTCAAGATCAATTAAAAATAATATTTTAAAAGAAATATTAAAGAGTAAAATTGTAAATAAAAAAAAATCTATAGAATTAGTTTCAATAAATTCTAAAGAGATAAAAAAGAATTCAATATTTGTTGGTATTAAAGGAAAAAAATATGATGGAAACAATTTCGCAGATGAGGCGATTAAAAATGGAGCAATTTTAGCAATAGTAAATAAAAAGTATAAAAATTCAAAAATAATATTAAAACAAAAACCATTGAAATTCTTAAATAAAATTAGCTCGACTTACAGAAAATCTTTTAAGGCTAATACAATTGCAATTACAGGATCGTCTGGAAAAACATCAGTAAAGGAATTAACTGGGTTTTGTTTAAATAAACTTGACAAAACATACTACTCAAAAAAATCTTTTAATAATAAATTTGGCGTTCCTTTAAGTATCTTTAATGCTCCTGAAAAAACTAAATTTGCAGTTTTAGAGGTTGGAATGGATAAAAAAGGTGAAATCGATTATCTCACTAAATTAATTAGACCAGATCTTGGTTTAATAACTAATGTTTCATATGCACATATCAAAAATTTTTTGAATTTAAATCAAATAGCTAAAGCGAAAGGAGAAATAATTAATAATATCAATTGTGCAGGAACAATGATTTTAAACATGGATGATAAATATTTTAAATATTTTAATGAAAAATCAAAAAAAAGAGGTCTTAAGATTTTAACTTTTAGTAAAAAGAAGTCTGCTGCAGATGTCACATTTTTAAATCAAGTAAAATATAAAAATAATTATTTATTTAAAATAAAACTAAAAGGTATTTTAAAAACTTTTATAATACCTGAAGAACTCTCTAGTTATAAAGAAAATATTCTTTCATCTTTAAGTATAATTATAAACTTCTTCGAAATAAAAAAATTAAAAAAAAACTTATTTTTAGGGTTTTGTGTGCCCAATAGCAGAGGTTCACTAATAAATTTTAGGACAAAATCAAAAAAACTTGTTATTATCGACGAAAGTTATAATTCAAATCCTTTATCGTTTAAATTTGCTTTGGAAAGATTTAATTCAATTAATGCCAAAAAAAATAAAAAGTTTCTATTAATTGGAAATATGCTTGAACTTGGCAAGTATTCAAAGAAATTGCATATTAAGATTGCTGAATATATAAACAACTCTAAAGTTAGTAAAACTTATGTATATGGAAATTATACTAAACACACATTTAACAAATTAAAACCACAAATTAGGGGAAAAATATTAAATAATAATATGGATATTTATAATTTAATAAATAAAGATTTGCCAAATAACAGTTTTTTAATGGTTAAAGGTTCAAACTCAACAGGTTTAAATAAAATAATTCAAAAATTATAATGCTATACAATTTATTAACAGCTTATTCAGATACATATTCTTTTTTAAATTTTTTTAACTTTTTAACTGTAAGAACAGGATTAGCTGTTTTAACAGCTATGATAGTAGTTTTTTTAATTGGAAATAAGTTCATAAATTATTTCTCATCAAAGAAAATCACAAACCCAATCAGAGAAGATGGTCCACAAGAACATTTGATAAAAAAAATAGGTACACCAACGATGGGCGGACTTCTGATTTTGATAGGTTTATTTATAGGCGTTTTTTTATGGTCAGATTTAAATAATCCTTACAACTGGTTATTGATCTTTATTACACTTTCATTCGGAACTCTAGGAGCTTTTGATGATTTTAAAAAAATTAAGAATAAAAATTCACATGGTATTTCATCAAAAGTTAAATTTGTAATTCAAATAATTCTTGGTTTGATTTCTTTAATTATTCTATATAATTTTGTAGACTCTGAATTATTAAACAATCTTTATTTTCCATTTTTCAAAAATTTAGTAATAAATCTTGGTTGGTTTTTCATACCATTTTACTTATTTGTAATTGTTGGTTCATCTAATGCAGTTAATCTAACGGATGGACTTGATGGACTAGCTACTGTACCTGTAATTTTGGTGGCAGGATGTTTTGCTTTTATAAGCTACGTATCAGGTAATATAATTTTCGCAGAATACTTATTAATACCTTATATTGAAGGTGTTGGAGATGTAGCAATTTTTTGTGGAGCAATTATTGGTTCTTGCATAGGATTTTTATGGTTTAATGCGCCACCTGCTAAAATATTTATGGGTGATACAGGCTCTTTGGCTCTCGGAGGTTCATTAGGAGCAATAGGAGTAGTCACAAAACATGAAATTGTTTTGGCGATAACTGGTGGTCTATTTGTTTTGGAAGCAGTATCTGTAATTGTACAAGTCATTTCTTTTAAGTTAACCGGTAAAAGAATTTTTATGATGGCACCTATTCATCATCATTTTGAAAAAAAAGGATGGGCCGAGTCAACAGTTGTCATCAGATTTTGGATCATTTCCTTGATTTTAGCAATGATTGGGCTTGCAACATTAAAATTAAGATAATGTTCACCAACACTCTCTCAAATAAAAGAATACTTATATATGGCTTGGGTCTTTCAGGATATTCATGCCTTCATTACCTCTATAAAAAAAATAATGTTAAAGTTTATGATGATAATAATTCATTAAAAAATAAAAAAATTAAAAATTTATTTTTAACAAAAAATAAAATTGTTAAATCTAAATTTGATTTTATCATAATAAGCCCAGGAATAGATATTCAAAAATGCAAACTTAGTTCATATCTAATAAATAATCAGAAAAAAATAATCACAGAATTAGATATTTTTTATCTATCTTATCCAGACAATAAGAAAATAACAATCACTGGGACAAATGGCAAATCCACGACTTGTCAAATGTTATATAATATTTTTAAATTAAATAAATACGATGTAAGACTTGTAGGCAATATTGGAAGATCTCCTTTAGGAGAAAAAAAAATTAAAAAACAAACTATTTTCATAATTGAGGCGTCTTCCTACCAAATATCTTATAGTAAATATTTTAAAACAGACTATGCTGCCATTTTAAATTTAAATATAGATCATCTGGAGAGACATAAAGATCTCAATAAATATGCCCAAGCCAAAATTAAATTATTATATGGTCAAGAAAAGAATAAAATATCTTTTGTAGAAAAAGACAATTCAATAATAAATAGAAACATATTAGAAAAAAAAATTAAATCTAAAATAATTAAAATAACCTATAACAAGAATAATTTTTTTAAAAAAAAAATTAATAACTATTATCTGTTGGATAAAAATAATTTAAATAATATACATTTCATTTATAAAATATCTAAAATATTTAAAATCTCTAATAACATTATCTTTAAGTCCCTAAATTTATTTAAAGGATTGAAATTTAGAAAACAAATAATTTATGATAAATCAAATTTAAAGATAATTAATGACTCTAAATCTACTAGCTTTTCCTCAACGAGTGGTCTCTTATCGTCATATACTAATATTTATTGGATTGTTGGCGGTGAATTCAAAAAGGGTGATAAATTTATTTTAGAAAAAAAATTTTACAAAAATATAAAGGCTTACGTTATTGGTCTGAACAAACATTATTTTACAAATCAATTTAAAAATAAAATAAATTTTAAATATCTAAAACATTTAAAAAATGCAATTCTTGAGATAAAAAAAGACCTAAAAAAAGATGAAAAGAAAAAAATAGTTTTATTTAGCCCAGCAGCAGCTTCATTTGATCAATTTAGCGACTTTGAACATCGAGGTAATTATTTCAATTTATTAATCAAAAAAATCGGTTTATATGGATAGTAGAAATATTTATGATGGTTTTATTTATGATTGGTGGAAAAACTTAGATAAAATTGTCCTCTTTCTAATACTATCATTAGTTATTTTAGGTATATTTTTCTCACTAGTATCAACATCTTTAATTGCATCCTCAAAATTAGGCACTAATAGCTATTATTTTTTTTTAAGACACTCAATTTATGTTGTTTTAGGCTTATCTTTAATTATAATTTTTTCAGCTATTAAGGAAGATGATGTTTACAAAATAGCAATATTATTATTCATTATTTTCTTTGTATCTTTAATGCTAATTCCATTCTATGGGGTAGAGGTAAAAGGCTCAAAAAGATGGTTAGATTTTACAATATTGCCAAGATTTCAGCCAGTTGAGTTTTTAAAACCTTTTTTAGTAGTATTTCTGTCATTGGTGATTGGATCTAGATTCACTTCAAATAATTACTTTAAATTTTTATTAAGTACTTTGATAGTCACACCTGTTTTGTTATTGTTAGTTCTTCAACCAGATATAGGGCAAACTATATTGATTTCATCCGTTTGGTTAAGTCTTGTATTTGTTTCTGGTGTAAACCTATATTTTCTTTGTTTTTTATTGATACTATCTATTTCAATTGTTGGATATATGATACTTTATTTACCAAAGTTCACTTATATAAAATTAAGGGTTACCTCGTTTTTTGATTTTACATCAAAAGGAAATTATCAATCACAAAAGGCCAATGATGCAATAGTTGATGGTGGTTTCTTTGGTAAAGGAATAGGGGAAGGGACACTTAACACGAGAGTTCCAGAAGCTCATACTGATTATGTAATTTCTGTAATAGCTGAGGAATTCGGAGTTTTGCTTATATTATTAATTTTATTAATTTTTTTACTTCTTGTATTTAGAGTATTAAAAAAAATTCCATCAGAAAAAAATAACTGTAATAAGCTTATTTTAATTGGTTCGATATTATTAATTATTTTTCAAGTATTAATTCATATAGGTGTAAATATTAGATTACTACCAACAACAGGCATGACTTTACCTTTCCTAAGTTATGGTGGATCATCAATGTTAAGTTCTTCAATTCTCGCGGGACTGATATTAAATTTTACAAGGAGAAGGATATAGTTTAATGCATAAGATAATCATTAGCACTGGAGGGACAGGAGGACATGTGATCCCAGCGCAAATATTATATGATTATTTGTCTGATAAAAATGAGGTTACCATAACAAGTGATAAAAGAGGAGTAAACTATCTTGATAAAAAAAAGTATAAAGCAAAACAGATTTACGTACCAAAAAAAAGTCAAAATTTATTGACTTTTATCCCGTTCTTATTTTCTTTTATTCTATCTACTATTATCTCTTACTTATTTTTGAAAAAAAAAAAAATCAATATATTAATTTCCACCGGCGGTTACATGTCAGTACCTATTTGTTTGGCCGCCAAGTTTTTAAATCTAAAAATTTTTTTATTCGAACCAAACCTAGTCTTGGGTAGGGCAAACCAATTTTTGTTAAATTACTGTGAAAAAATATTTACATATAGCAAAAAAATAAAAAATTTACCTTATAATATGAATCACAAAAATTTTGTTATTCAACCTTTAATAAGAAAGGAAATTTTTTTTTCAAAAAATAAACTTAAAAAAAAATCAAAAAACTTATCCTTGTTGATAATTGGTGGTAGCCAAAGCGCGAGAAAATTTGATAGTTTATTTAATGAAGATTTAATTAAATTGTCCAGAAAAATAAAAATTAAAATTTTTCATCAAACAAGCAAACAAAATTTAAAAAGATTAAAACAATTTTATCTTCAAAAAAATATAAATTTTGAAGTTTTTTATTATTCAAATAATTTACATAAAATTATTAAAGAATGTGATTTTGTAATAACAAGATCGGGTGCATCTACTATCAATGAATTGGTATTTTTAGAGACACCTTTTTTAGCAATTCCTTATCCCTTTGCTGTAGATGATCATCAATTTTATAATGCAAAATATTATATAGAAAAAAACTTAGGTTGGTTAATTAGAGAAAATGAGATTACAGAGAATTTTTTATATAAATTTATTATGAATTTGATTAAAAATAAAAAATTGTTGTTACAAAAAAAAAAAAATATGCATGAGTTTCAAAAAAAATATAATTGGTATTATAATTCAAAAAAATTCAAAAATTTAATTTTAAAATGAACATTAATTTAGCTAAATCTGAAATCATACATTTTGTTGGAATAGGTGGAATAGGAATGAGTGGTTTAGCATTAGTCATGAAAGGCTTAGGTTTTAAAATACAAGGCAGTGATAAATCACTTAATAAAAACGTAGAAAGACTTAAAAAAAATAATATTAAGTTTTTTTTAGGACATGCATCGTCAAATATTAAAAAAGCAACAATATTGGTAATTTCTTCGGCAATCAAAAATAACAATATAGAAATTAAGCAGGCAAAAAGAAAACATTTACCTGTCTATAAAAGAGGAGATATGTTGGCACACATAACTTCATTAAAAAAAAATATAGTAGTATCAGGATCTCACGGCAAAACTACGACTACGTCTTTGATCGCCTCTATTTTCGCTAAAGCAAAATTAGATCCTACTATAATAAATGGTGGGGTAATTAACTCTTTTGAAAACTCTGCCAAACTTGGAAAAAGCGATTGGAGTATTTTAGAGTCAGACGAGTCGGATGGAAGTTTTGTTAAAGTGCCATCAACATACGCTGTAGTGACAAATATCGATAGAGAGCATATGGATTACTACAAGTCTATTGATGATTTAAAAAAACATTTTGTAAAATTTATGTTAAAAGTTCCGTCTTTTGGTAAAACCTTTGTTTGTGTAGATGATAAAAATAATAGAGATGTTTGCAAAAAAAGCAAAATTAAAAACATACTTACCTATGGATTAAACAAAAAATCAAATTTTAAGATTAAGAATATTATATTTCAAAAAAATAAATCATTTTTTGACGTTGAAATGAATTTGCCTAATAAAAAAAAATCTACTTTGAAAAAATTTCAAATACCTTTGATAGGAGTTCATAATATAAAAAATGCAACAGCCGCCATAGCTGTTTCATATTTTATTGGTATTTCCTCTAAAATTTTGAGAGATAGTTTAAAAAATTTCAAAGGAGTAGAGAGAAGATTCAATAAAATATTTAATTATAATGGTGCAGATATTTATGATGATTATGCTCACCACCCAACAGAAATAAAAGAAGTAATTAAAGGTATAAAAAAAAGTTATAAAGAAAAAAAAATAATATGTATATTTCAACCACACAGAATTTCTAGATTAAACGACTTAAAAAAAGAATTTTGCTCCTCATTTAAAAAAGCAAAGTCAGTTATATTGTGTCCTATTTATAAAGCAGGTGAAAATTTAAAATTAAATCTAGATTATTATAAATTTGCTGATCAAATTACTAAAAAATCTAAAGTTCAGGTTTTTCTTGTTAATAATCAGAATGATTTAGCTAATTTTTTAAAACATCATTTAAAATCTGAAAATATTGTTATTGGCATGGGGGCAGGATCCATATCAAATTGGATTAAAGAATTACCTAGATTGATGAAAAAATAATGAATAAAGATTTATATAGATTAGAAAAAAACATAAAAGGTAAAATAAAATATGACTATAGCGTAAAAAATCACACTTGGCTAAATATTGGCGGAAATGCAAAAATTTTTTTTGTACCAGAAACATTGGCAGAACTAAAAGATTTTCTATTATGCATGAAAAAAGAAAATCAAAATTTTTTTGTCATAGGCGCAGGCTCGAATTTATTAGTTTCAGAAAATATTCAAAAACGTATTTTTATTAAACTAGGCAAAAATTTTAATAAAATATCTTTAACTAAAGATGATATTATCATTGCCGGTTGCTCAATTATTGATAAAAATGTTTCAGATTTTGCATGTAATAACAATTTAGGTGGACTTGAGTTTTTGTCATGCATTCCTGGATCTATAGGTGGCGGCATCAGAATGAATTCAGGATGCTTTGGTACTGAATTTAAAGATGTACTTCTCTCAGTTCAGGTAATGGACTTCGATGGTAGAGTTTTTACTATTAATTCGAAGGATATAAAATTTGATTATAGAAAAACTAACTTACCTAAAAACCTTATTTTTTTAAGCGCTTCTTTTAAATCAAAAAAAGGTGATAGAAAAAAAATAGAAGAAGATATTTTTAGATTAAAAGAAAGAAAAAAAATTTCACAGCATTTAAGGGTTAAAACAGGAGGAAGCACTTTCAAAAATCCAAAAAATCAATCTCAAAAAAAAGCATGGGAGCTTATTAAGGAAAACGTAAATTGCAAAATTAGTTTTGGGGATGCAAGCATATCATATAAGCACAATAATTTTTTCATTAACTCCAAAAACGCGACATATGAAAATATGCACAATTTAATTAGTTACGTTAGAAAAACAGTAAAAGAAAAAACTGGAATTAACTTAGAGTTGGAATTGGAGATTGTTAATTAATATGAAAAAAAAAATCTTGGTTTTAGGAGGTGGGTACTCTAAAGAACGATTAATAAGTCTTAAAACTGCAAAAGCGGTTATAAAATCTTTAAAAGGTTTATATAGATTAAAGTTTTGTGATCCCTGTCATAACTTTTTAAAAACAGTCGAATATTTTAAACCAGATGTAATTTTTAATGCTCTTCATGGTAGATTTGGCGAAGATGGTTACATTCAAACCGTATTAGAAACTCTAAACATAAAATACACCCATTCAGGAGTAATTTCTTCTATGTCAGCAATGGATAAGGAAATATCAAAAAAAATTTTTATTAAAAATGCAATATTAACCCCTAAATACATCAAGATTAGAAATAATAATAAAAAAATTAATTTTAAAATTATTAAGAAATATTTAAATTATCCAGTAGTAATCAAACCAATTAATGAAGGGTCTAGCTTAGATGTATTTATATGTGATAATAAATTATCATTAACAAGAAAAGTAAAAAATATGCAAAATTATAAAGAATTTATCATTGAAGAATTTATTCCTGGCCGAGAAATACAAGTTGCAATAATGGGAAATAAAAAATTAGGAGTTATAGAACTTAAACCTAAAAGAAAATTCTATGATTATAAAGCAAAGTATGACATCAATGCAAAAACTGAGCATATAATCCCTGTAAAATTAAACAAAATAAATTTTGATAAGGTAAATAATATTGCTTTAAAAGCGCACAAGTTATTGAATTGTAGAGGCATAACTAGATCTGATTTTAAGTTCTACAAAAACAAGTTTTATTTATTAGAGCTAAATACCCAACCAGGTATGACTAACCTTTCATTAGTTCCAGAAATTGCTGCTCACAGGGATATAGATTTTAGATCCCTGATTAATTGGATGATAAAAGATGCCTCTAAAAAAAGGTAAAAAATTAAATTTAATTTTATATATTTCGTTAATATTAATATTATCTTCAATAAGTAATTATAATTATAAAAATATATTTATAATTAAATATATAAAAGTTAATGGTTTCTCAGATGAAAAAAATAAAATCGTTAAAGACGAATTTAAGATTATATATGGTGATAATATTATTTTTTTAGATAAAAAAAATTTTAAAAAAATGATTGATAGAAATGATATAAAAGAATTAATTGTTAAAAAAATTTATCCAAATAAAATATTAGTCAATTTTATTCCTGCAAAACCGATTTGTATTATTGAAAATAAAAATAATAAAATTGTTTTGGGGGATAATGGAAAAATATTAGATATTAAAATTAATGAAAATAATTTCCCAATTATTAGAGGCTCTGAAAATATTAGTGATATTTTTGAGGTAGTAAATTTACTTAACTCATCGAAACTTAATTATAATAATATCGAAAATATTTTTTTTTTTCAAAGTGGACGATTTGATATTAAACTAAAAAATGAATTACTCATACGATTCCCAATAAATTATACAAAAGAAATAATTAATTATGGAAGTGATTTGTTAAACAACGAGAAATTTGTTAATTCCAAAATTATAGATTTGAGGATTAATAATAGAATAATTAAATATGAGTAATTCAGATTATGAAGATTTTTACTTTGGGATTTCTGACAACAAAATTTATATATGTTTTTTTGAATATGGAAAAAAATATTTTAAAAAATCTATAAACTTTGAAATTCCAGATACATTAAATAACAATTTGAATTTTAAAGTAATTTCAAATTTACTAAAAGATAATATTAGAAAATTTGAGAAAAGTTTAGGCTTATTTTTGACTAAAGGAAACATATCAATTCAATCTAAAACTTATCAAAGTATTTTATTTAGCATTAAAAATATTTTCGACGAGAAAAAACTTGATGAAAAAGTTATAGCTGATTTAGTTAAGATCGGAACTCAATATTTTATTAATTTTGAAAACAGATTATCTATAATCCATATTATAATAAATAAATACATAATTGACGGTAAAAATTACGATAACATGCCCCGTAATATAAAATTCAAAAAGATTATTCTAGAAATGGAACTAATATGCTTAGACAAAAACTTAATAAATAAAGTAAGTAATCTATTCAAAGAATGTAAAATTGAAATTAATAAGATAGTATCCTTTGAATATGCGAAAAATTTTTTGGACGATGAAAATGACGAGACTATGTGTATGTCTGCAAAAAAAGTTTTGAATGGAGTTAATAAATCTGAGATAAAAATAGAAGAGGTTAATCAAAGTAAAAGTACAGTTTTTGACAGAATATTTAACTTTTTTGACTAATTATCTGTATTGTTTTGTAACAATACTTGTTTTTGCATCTAAATTCACAGCATTTATAAGAATTAAGTGTCAGTATTAAATCAAAAAACAATTAAAAATTTTCTAAAATTTACTGGGATAGGTTTACATTCTGGTAAGAATGTTACCATGAAGCTGTACCCAGCCCCTCCTAACACTGGAATAATTTTTAAAAGGTCAGATTTAAAAAAAAATAATTTTATTTATCCAAATGTATTTAACGTTTCAAGTGCTTCATACTGCACTAAAATTACCAATGAAAATGGCATAAGTGTTTCCACAGTAGAACATTTAATGGCTGCTCTATGCGGATTAGGTATTGACAATTTGTTAATTGATCTAAATTCAGAGGAACTTCCAATAATGGATGGTTCTGCAAAAAATTTTGTAAAAAATATTCAAAATGTAGGTTTTGAAGTCAGCGATCAACCAATAAGAATTATAAAAATTAATAAAAAAATTGTTTATTCAGATGGAGAAAAATTCATTAGTTTTGAACCAAACAAGATAAGTTTAGAAATTGACTTTGAAATAAAATTTAAACAAAATTCTATATTAAATCAGAGAAACATTAAGAATATTTATATGGACGATTTAAATGACATTTATGAGTCAAGAACATTTTGTTTATACGAAGATGTAGAAAAGTTAAAAAAAATGGGACTAGCTCAAGGAGGCAGTTTAGATAATGCAATAGTTTTAAAAGGTAATGAAATTTTAAATTCAGAAAAATTAAGAAATGAAAAAGAATTTGTAAATCATAAAATTCTAGATTGTTTAGGTGATGTATACCTAGCAGGCTATAAAATGGTAGGAAAGATTACCTCAAGCCAAGGTGGTCATAATGTTACAAATCTAGGGTTGAGAGATTTATTAAGCAATAATGAGAATTTTTCAATAATTGAGTTAAAAGAAAAAAATATACCTCATTCATTTTTAGTAAAAAATCCTTTAAAAACTTCAGCATAAATATTTAAGCTTTAAGGTTTATC
>MDTG01367799.1_pt1 | contig 13002 bp, 10 predicted proteins | sample 811421 | NCBI WGS metagenome assembly MDTG01 (sample SAMN05326645, study PRJNA326480) | marine metagenome | isolation source: seawater | place: Pacific Ocean: South East | collected 2011
AAGGATTAAAATAATTATTAAATAAATTTGTTTTAAAATGTATATTTTTTTTTTTTAATTTTGAATAGCTCTTACCATTAATGTAGATTTTTTTTTTAGTAAATTTTGAACAATTAAAAATAAAATTTCTTGCTAATAGACCCTCGCCTCTCGACTTTGAAAAATCACATGCCCATACATATAAATAATCCTTATTAAGATTTTTCATTTCTTTCTAATATAATATCTTTAAAGCTATTATTCATATAGCCTCTTAAAAAATAATAAAATGAAACTAATAACCTATTAATTCTTCTGGTAGTTTCATTTCTTAATCTCCAAATTGTTTCTAAGCCATAATTTTCTAAAGATTTAGGCGGTGGTTTTTCCTCGCCTGAAGCCATTTTTAAACCACCACCAATACAAATTATATGAAAACTTTTATTTTTATCTTTCAAATATTCAGCAATGATTTCTTGTTTTGGGGTAGGTAAAGTAATTAATGTAAGTTCATTCTTTGATAAATTAAAATTACAAGTTTTTTTTATATCGTCTATTTTTCCATAAGGAAGCTTATTATTAATTATCTTTTTGATTTTAAACCTCTTGAATAAAAACTTCTCAACTTTCTCACTTGAATTACCAATTATTCTAATTTTATTTATATTTGTAGGTAATTTTATATGTTTTATTAAATCTCTACCTGGTAATTTTGGAACATTTTTAAGCAATGTATTTTTAAACAAACCATCAGGCCAACAATAAAGCTCATTGTAAATTTTTATATCTTTTGATACCCAAGAACCAATAAACGCCAAATTAAATGCACTAAGTACAAAATTATTTTTAAATTTAACCTCTTTAGATTTAGTTATAAATTTTAACTTAATTTTATTTTCATAAAAATAATCATGTAATTTTTGCAAAATTACATTTTTAGAGAAATTTTCAGTAATATATGATTTATTATTAATTTGCTTATTTTTGATATTTTTAAAAAAATTTAAAAGTTTTAAATTTTTATGTTTTGATTTAAAATTTTGTAATGCAAATCCAAGAGAATTATTATTAATTAAATTTTTGGTTTCCCCTCCAATTAAACCTAAAATTGGCTTATTGAAGCTTAGGTAGGTAGAAAACTTACCTGGAATAGTTGCGTCAAACACTTTGCCCTCTTTTAATGTGACCAATAAAATATCAGCATTCTTCAAAAAGGGATAAATTTTATTAACTGGTTTATGACCAAAAAAATTTATATTTTTAATTTTTCTATTTTTAACAATTTCTTTTATTCTATCAAGCCATCTACCAGTGCCTATCACAAAAACTTTAAATTTTATTTTTTTAAATTTTTCACATAGTTCTATAACTTTTTCAAATCCTTGTGCCTGCCCAACATTTCCTGTAAAGACAATTTTTAATTCTTTAAAATTATTTTTAAAAATTTTATCTACTTTAATATTTTCAATTTTTTTAATTTCTTCTGGCCATGAAGGGAAATAAATTAAGTCTTTTTTTGATCTGAAGTTCCTTGATTTAAGTATTTTTTTTAAATAAGTCTCAGATTGTGCAAGGATACAATGTTGTTTATCATAAATATAATTTACTATTTTGTTAAGAATAAACTTATTTAATTTTGATTTTACATATTTAAGCTCAAATATTATATCTGGCCAGTAATCTAATAACCATAATACTAATTTAGATCTTTTGAAAAAATTTATATAAATTGAGAGTAAACTAACGGTTACTGGAGATGTCGCAAATGTTAAAATATAGTCATACTTTTTTCCTCTTAATTTAAAATGAGAAAAAAACATACCAGAAATGATAAATGTAAAATAATTTAAAAATAAACTAAATGAGTCTCCTTTACCTCTGCTCACAGATGGTATACGAATAATATTTACATTCTTGTCAAAATTTTTATCATCATACTTAATATTTTTAAAAACTCCTTTGAAAGGATAGTTTGGGTATGTTGTATAAATATCTACTGTATAGCCTTTTTTCGAAAGATATTTTGAAATCTCATTTATTCTAAAGTTTTCAGGCCAAAAATATTGGCTTACGATTAAGATTTTCATCCCTAAAATTTCTTATTCCAAACGTAATTATTTATGTAGGAAATTTTTGATGAAATTATTCTGCAAAGATTTTTTGAAAAATCAGGATTTTCATATTCATTAATTTTTCTATTAAAATCAAAATTATTAAGCTCAATATCAAAGACTTTTTTAAAATTTTCTAAATTTAAATCTGAAACTATAGATGATGTTTTATTAAAGATCTCTTGTCTTTCAAAAGTATCTCTAAGAATAATAGACTTAAAATTTAATATTGATGCTTCTTCAGGGATACTTCCACTATCAGAAATAACTATTTTTGATAATGTTTGTAGACTGATATATTCACTAAAGCTAAAAGGTTTCATAATTTTTATTTTTTGACTTAATTGTTTTTTAAAAATATTTTTTTTTAATATTTTTCTTAGCCGTGGATGTGCTGATATTAATACTGGATAATTGTCAATTCTAGTTATAAAGTTTATTATTTTAATAAATTCATTAATTCTAAAATCACTTAAAAGATTTTCTTCTCTGTGAAAACTAACTAAATAAAACTTTTTCTCATTCAAATTGTATTTTTTTAACACATGTTTTGTTGAAAATTTTTTTTTATAGTAATTTAAAACTTCAAATAATGGACTTCCTAATTTTATAATTGAATTATTTGAAATACCCTCATCAATTAAATTTTGTTTTGCAAAATTACTATAAACAATATTTGTATCTGATATATGATCTACAATTTTTCTATTAACCTCCTCAGGCACATTTTGATCAAAACACCTGTTACCAGCTTCTATATGAAAAATAGGAACTTTATTTCTTTTCGCCACATATGCAGTCAGTGCACTGTTTGTATCTCCTAAAACTACAAAGCCATCGGGTTTTTCTTTTAAAATAATTTTTTGAACCTCAATCAAATTTTTTGATAAGATTTCAAACGTTTGTTTTTGTTTATGGTTAAAAATATATTTTGGCTTTTTTAATCCTAAATCTTTAAAAAAAATTTTATTAAGTTCATAATCATAATTTTGATTAGTATGTATTAATACATGGTCAAACACATTATCAAATAAAGTTAAACATCTTGACAATCTTATTATTTCAGGTCGTGTTCCTACTACAGTTAAAATTTTAAATTTATTCCTGGACATAATAAGTATCTGATTTATTTATTTTAAATTCTTCATTAGCCCAAATTATACCGAACACTGTCTCCATTCCAATATTTTTTATAGTATGTATCCATCCAGGAACTGTTTCAATGACTTTATGCTCATTTTCTTTAAGAATATAAGTTTTTGTTTTATCATTAATTAAATTTTTAAATTTAAATTTTGCTTTCCCTTTTAAAATCAAAAATTTTTCAATCTTAGTATTATGATAATGCATACCTCTTATTTTTCCTTTTTTTATTGTAAAATATGAAATTTGGCCACTATTCCCCATTTTTAAAAATTCTGTAAAATACCCCCGATGATCCTCTTTTTTTTTAAGCTTGTAAACATATTTACTGGGTGGAGCATAAGTCAAAAAAGAACTATACATTTTTTTTAAAACAAAAGTGTCAACGTTTTTGATTCCAAACCAAGTCCTATTAATTTGAAAATACATTAATATTTCAGCTAATTTTTTTGGTGTAATTAAAATATAATTTTTAATGTGTTTAATTTTATTTTTCTTATTGAACTTGCATTCTTGTAAAAAAAGATCAACTAAATCATCTATATAAATTAATTTTAATTTATTTTTTGAATTAAAAATTCTTATGTTTTTTGATCTAGATATATTATAGGCAAAAGTTGCAAAGACTGAATTATAATTTTCTTTGGACCACTTGCCATATATATTTGGTAACCTATAAATTGAAATAACAGAATTTGTTTTTTTAGTACATTTTGTTAATTCCTTTTCAGCCATCAATTTTGTTTTGGCATAAATACTTTTTTTATTCTTTAAAACTTGTGTTGATGAAGAAAAAATTATTTTTTTATTAAGTTTTTTGCTAATTATAATTTCTGATATTTTTTTTGATAAATTTACATTATTTTTGAAAAAATCTTTATTATTATTAGATCTATTTTCTCCAGCTAGATGAAATATGAAATCTGATTTTAAAATTTTATTTTCAAGATCTTTAACGTTATGATTTTTATTAAATTTTATAATATTGCATTTTAAATTTTTAAGCTGAACTATTAGATTTTTAGCAATAAATCCCTCAGATCCAGTTACAAGTATATTCATCAAAATTTATATTAATACTCTAGATTTTTTTAATAAATTTATCGTCTCCTCAATATTAAGCAATCTTTTTTGATTAGAACTATAACTTTCAGTAGAAAATTTTTTTTTATCTCCTTCTTTAAAATATTTACTATAATTCAAATCTCGTAAATCAGGGTTAACAATAAAAAAATTGTTTTTTTCCTTAGACAATCTTCTTTCTTCAGAGCTTAAAAGAGACTCATGCATTTTTTCTCCATGTCTAATGCCTATTTTTTTTATTGGATAATCTTTTTTTCCATAAAATTTTAATAAAGCTTTTACTAATGTGATTAAATTTGTAGAAGGCGATTTCTTCACAAAAAGTTGCCCATTTTTGCCATTTTTAAAGGCATAAAAAACTAAATCTAATGCATCATCTAACGTCATCATAAATCTTGTCATGCTATAATCGGTAATAGAGATAGGTTGATTGTTTTTAATTTGATTTATAATTAATGGTATAACAGATCCTCTTGATCCAATTACGTTTCCATATCTTGTAACACAAACTGCTGTTGAATTTTGTTTTAGTAAGGATTTAGATAAAGCTACTTTTTCCATTAAAGCTTTTGAAATACCCATCGCATTTATTGGATATACTGCTTTATCTGTACTTAAGCAGATTACTTTTTTTACATTATTTTTTATTGCAGATGTTATTATATTATTGGTACCTAATACGTTTGTCTTGGTTGCTTCCAAGGGATAGAATTCACATGAAGGTACTTGTTTTAAAGCAGCTGCATGAAAAATGTAATCAATCTCTTTAGTCATGTTATCAGTACATTCTGTGTCTCTAATATCACCTATGTGAAACTTAATATTTGTAGAATTAAAAATTTCTCTCATATCAAATTGTTTTTTTTCATCACGACTTAGAATATTTATTTGATTAAATTTTATTTTATTATTTAAAATTTTTTTGAGAAATTGATTTCCAAAAGATCCAGTCCCACCTACTATCAATATATTTTTGTTTTTAAAATCTATTTTATTTATACCAGTCATAATTTTTATAATTTCTTACTACCTTCCTATCATAATATCCTCTGCAGTATGATAAAAAAATTCCAAATCTGTACAATTTTGGTAAATATAAAAAATTATTTCTTTCAATAAATTCTATGAATTTTTCTAAATTTTCAAATAATAGATTAATAACTTTTATTTTCGAGAGAAAATTAACTAACAAATTATTTTCGATTTTAAAATAAATTGTATCTTTCCAAGATTCATAATTTATTTTTTGTAACTTACTTACAGAATATCTACTTAAGAAATATATTTTACGTAAATAATCTCGATAATTCCTGTCATCTAAATGATAAACAATTGGTTTGGAAGGGATAAAATTAAAACCTTGTTTAATTAACCTATATCCAAATTCATAGTCCTCAAAACCATATCCACCAAATTTTTCATTAAAATATTTAGTTCTTTTAAGTAATTTCGAATTTTTCATACCCATATTCATTGTAACAATTTTTTTAGCGGATAAGTGATTTTTTTTATTTATTTTGTAAGTATTAATTACGAAGTGTCTTGATTGTCTGTATCTAGTAAAATTTTCCTTTTTAACTTTTGCTTTAAGATATTTTACTGAACCACAAAGAATATCTTTATCTTCAATTTTTTTGAAAAGTTTTATGTAATCTTTAATAAAATTTTTTTCTGGAATACAATCATCATCAATCAAAATTAAATTACTACCTCTTGCATATTTTAAACCTATATTCCTTTTAATAGCATTACTGTTTTTTTTGATTAATATTGATTTTAATCTAATATTTTTTTTTAATATTAAGTGATTAACAGAGTTTAATTTAATTTTTTTATTACCAATTATAATTATTTCTATTTTAATTTCTTTGGTAACTTGGCTAACTAAAGTACTTATTAGTTCTTTTAATTTTTCGTTTCTTTTGTAGGTTGGAATAATAATGCTTATAAAATATTTAATATAAAATTTATTTATCATTATATCTTATCAAAAAAAAATTTAATCTTATTTAAATTTTTAGATAAATCATAATGACTATTACCAATTGCAAAACCATTTTCTGAGATATAATCAGCATTTTTTAATTTTCCATACACTTTAAAATTTAAATATTTACAAACTTTATTTTTTACAAAATTTCCAGATACAATTGGTCTACACTCAACTCCTAAATTTTTTAATTTTTTAATTAAACTATTTCTTTTAATTTTTAAATTTTTTTTAATTATAAATGTTAGCCAAAAACTACTACTTCGTCCTAATTCCTTTTGAATTATAAATTTACTATTTTTAAATAATTTTTGATAAATTAATGCATTGTTTCTCCTTTGTTTAATAAAAGACGGTAATTTTTTTAATTGTTGAATTCCCGCCGCCGCATTAATTTCTGTTGATCTTAAATTATATCCTGGAAATAAAAAGCTAAACGAATTATCAAAATCATTTTTTGATTTATTTTTAATTAAATTTTTATTTGGCAAATCTCTTATCCAACCATGCGATCTTAAGCTCAATAGAATCTGATACAACTCTCTATCATTTGTTGAAATCATACCACCCTCAATTGTAGATATGTGATGTGAATAATAAAAACTCATAGATGACATGAGTCCATAACTCCCTGTTTTTTTGTTTTTATATTCAGATCCTAAGGACTCGCAATTGTCTTCCAGCAATAAAATATTTTTTTTATAAATTAATTTTAAAATTTGAGAGAAATCATTAGAATTTCCACATACATTTATAACAAAAATTAATCTTGTTTTTCTACTTATTGCTTTACTTAATTCCTTAATGTTAAAATTTAAAGTAAATAAATCTACGTCAACAAATTTCAATTTAAGTCCATATTGTTGTAAAGGAAAATAAGATGTACTCCAACCTATTGCAGGCACAATTACCTCATCTCCTCTTTTTAATCTTTTTTTTTTATCTTTAGAATAAAATAGAGAAGCAATCATTAATAAGTTAGCTGATGATCCTGAATTTACCATTACAGAATAATTGGTTCCTAAATAACTGGAAAAATTTTTTTCAAATTTTTTAACATTTTTACCTTGAGTCATTTTTTTGCTTTTCAATACTTTGGTAATTGCTGAAAACTCTTTCTTATCCCAAGTATCAGCAGATAATTTATGATCAATTTTCATATTTTTTTTTATAATCTTTTAAAGTTTTTTTTATACCTTCGGTAAGCGAAATTTTAGCTTTCCATCCAAGTTTTTTTGAAATACTTACATCTAATAATTTTCTTTTCATACCAGATGGTTTTTGTTTATTATAATAAAATTTTGCTTCTGGATAAATTATCTTCGACACTTTTTTGTAATAATCTTTAACAGTATAATCTTTTCCTGTTCCAATATTTAAAATACTTGGAATTTTATTAAAATTATCTACAGAAAACCAAATTGCATCTGATAAATCGGAAACATACATGAATTCTCTTCTTGCTTTTCCATCTCCCCATATTTCAATATTTTTGTTTTTTAGTTTTTTTGCATCACTTATTTTCTTTATAATTGCTGCTAGTAAATGAGATTTATTTAGATCGTAAGTATCATTTGGCCCGTATAAATTTGTAGGCACAAGAGTTTTATAATAATAGCCTTTTTTTTCTGAGATAAATTTACAAATTTTTATTGATATAAATTTTGAAACTGCATAACCTTCATTGGTAGGTTCAAAATCACCCTTGAACATTAAATTTTCAGTAATTTTTTTTTTAATATTTTTTGGATATATACAAGAACTACTAATATTAAGAAAATTTTTTATACCACATTCATATGATGCCATTATTACATTTTTATTTATATTTAAGTTTTCTACTAAGTATTTTAATTGATTGTTCATATTATCATGAATTCCACCAACTTTAGCAGCACAATGAATTACAAAGTTTATTTTATTTTTTTTTATATATTTTTTTACTTTATCAAAATTAAATAGATTTAGTTTTTTTCGGTTTGGAGTAAAAATTTTATAACTACATTTTTTAATTAAACTACTTCCAAGCATGCCGCTTGACCCAGTTATTAATATTCTTTTACCATTTTTATTTAATTTTTTTATAGTCTTCATTAACCATTTCTTTGACTAATTGATAAAAAGATATTTTAGGTTTCCATCCTATTTTTTTTTTAATCTTAGAATAATCACCTTTCAAATAATGTACATCTGTTGGTCTTAAATATTTCTTATTTACCTTTACAATTACTTTGTTAGTTATTTTGTCCACACCTATTTCGTTAATACCGTTTTTTCTCCAGATTATATTAAAACCAAGAACTTTCCCTGCAGTTTCAACAAATTTTCTTACTGAATGTGTTTTGCCAGTTGAAACAACATAATCATCAGGCTTATTTTGTTGTAAAATTTTCCACATTGCCTCAACATAATCTTTTGCATGGCCCCAATCTCTTTTCGCGTCTAAATTTCCAAGATATAATGTTTTTAATAATCCCTTCTTAATTTTAGACAAACCAATTGTTATTTTTCTTGTTACAAAAGTTTCACCTCTTCTTGGAGACTCGTGATTAAATAAAATACCGTTAGATGCATACATTTTATATGATTCTCTGTAATTTCTTGTAATCCAATATGCATATAATTTCGCAACTCCATAAGGACTTGCAGGATTAAATGGTGTATCCTCATTTTGATTTTTTTTAATAGTCTGATTTCCATAAAGCTCAGATGTTGAAGCCTGGTAAAACTTAATTTTGTTTTTGAACCCAGAGTTTTTTATTGCTTCTAATATTCTTAAAACTCCTAAAGCATCTGAGTTTGCTGTATACTCTGGCATTTCAAAACTTACCGCCACGTGGCTTTGGGCTGCTAAATTATAAATTTCGTTGGGTCTAGTTTCTTTTATAATTCTTAATAAAGATACATAATCATTCATATCTCCATGATGAAGCGAAAACTTTTTATTTTTTTTAATTACCTCCTCAAATATGTGATCTATTCTATCTGTATTTATGCTTGAACTTCTTCTTTTAATTCCATGAACAATATAATTTTTTCTCAATAGTAGCTCTGCTAAATACGAACCATCTTGACCAGTAACACCTGTAATTAAAGCTATTTTCTTTTTCATTACATTATAAATATCACTTAAATTTTAAATTTTTAAAATAATTATTTAAATTAGAGATAGTTATATTCTAATAAATAAAAATTCGGAACTAATATCTTTCAAAAATAAAGTTTTTTACATTAGTTTTATTTGACATAAATATTGGTGGTGAATGACTGCTCACCATTTTAAATTTATATTTTTTAAAAAAACTTTTTATTTTAGAAAAATCTTTATCGTTTTCATCTAACTCAATTAAAATACTCTTTAAACTTGAATTATTAAATATTTTTTTTGCTCCCTCTAAAATTGATTTTTCATTTCCATCGACATCAATTTTTATATAATTTGGATATTTAAAGTTTTTATCAATTGTTAAAGAATCTAAATTTGTTGAATAAATTGAACAAGAATTTTCATTTTTAGTAATTTTATTTTTACCATTCGAAAAATCTAGGTTATGAAAAGCAGAACCTTCATTAAATGAACTTTCAAAAAATTTAACATATTTATTGTTTTCATTTCCAATTGGCAATTGATTAACACATATATTGTACCCAAGATTATTTACGCTGATATTTCTTAAAAGTACTCTTAAATTACTAGCAGAAGGTTCAAATGATGTTATTTCAATTTTGCGTTTGTGTATAATTGAAGAATATATTGAAAAAATTCCAATATTTGCACCGATGTCCCAGAATACAATTTTTTTATTTTTCTTATTTTTAAATTTTTCTATCCAATTAATGGTTTCGGGTTCTTTAGTAAAAAAAGTTTTAATTCTGAATAATATTAAGTGGTTGGGACAAAAAAAAGAAATATTTTTATTTTTTATTTTTTTTAATTTATGAGAGTCATTTTGTATAAAAGTGTAAAACCATAGTAAAAAGTTTTTTTTAAATATAATTTGGATAATAGAGTTAATCCACTTAAGTATGGTATAAATTAAATAAGATATTTTTCTCACCATAAAACTTTATTTTTTTACTAACAAATAATTTTAAATTTTATAAGACTTTATATATATTTAATTTTTACCAATAAAGTTAATATTTTACCAAAAATTTCAAAATACAAATATTATATATTTTTATTATTTAATCTTGTAATCATAAGTATTTAACCAAAAACTAACAAATCTTCCTAAGTGATAAAAAGATTTTTTAATATCTAGTTTAAATAAGTTTATCACTAACCCTGATAGAGATAAAAAAAAAGTGGATATATAGAAATTTGACAAAGATAAATTTTTATTATGAACAACAAAATTTTTCATCACCTTTGATAAAAAAAAACCTCTTTTAAATGACTCATTTAAAGTTATTAAATTCTGTTTTTTTAAATATTTTACTTTTGATTTTTTTGTTAATTTCAATTTGAATTTGCTATTTTTTTTGTAGCTAAATATAACATCCTCTGCAACAGACCATTTTGAAATAGGATACTTTCTATTAAATATATCCTTATTGTATTTCCAACTTGTAGATCCACCAGCTAGCCATTCAGTTTTTTTACTAAAAAAATTTTTTCCCCACGCAGTTACGTAACCACTTTTTAAAACTCTACCAGAATTTAATACATTTTTATCAAGCATTATTTGTAGCAAATTTGGCTTTGGGGGATTATAATTTGAGGGTAAAAGACCAATACCAACTACATCTTTATTTGAAGAATTCCATTCTTTAATTAGTTCTTTTAAAGAATTTTTTTCTAACATTACGTAATCATCCAATTGCAGGATTAATCTTATATTTTTTTTTATACAATTTTTAGCTAAACTTCGTTGATAAACTTGACTTTTTTTTTTTGAAAAAACAAAATAAAAATTTTTACTTGATTTAAATTGATTTTCTTTAGTAGAAATTATTATAACTTGACCAGGTTTTACAGATTGAGCACTTATACTTTTTAGAACTTTGTTAATAGTATAATTTGTACCATTCGTAGGAATTATTATTGCAATATTTTTTGAGTAATATTTATTTTTCATTATTAAAATAATTAACTTTTATCTAAATTAATTATGTCATCACAATGGTGATAAATACTCTCGTTATGTGATATAAAAATTATTGTTATTTTACCTTTCAAATTACCAATAGATTTCATTAATTCTGCCTCGGTTGTTTTGTCTAGGGCACTTGTTGCTTCATCAAAAAAAATAATATCTGGATTTCTATATAGCGCTCTAGCAATAGCTAATCTTTGTCTTTGTCCGCCTGATATAGCTAAACCATTCTCACCAATAAAAGTATTTTCTTTATCATCCAAACTTTCAATAAATTTAGATAATCCAGAAATTTCTATACAATACTGTATTTTATCTTTTTCAACTTTATCTTTCTCAACACCAAATGCTATATTTCCTGAAATACTATCATTCAACAAAGAAATATTCTGAGGCACATATCCACATTTATTTCGCCAAGAATTCAAATCCTTACTTATATTGTAGTTATCAACCCTGATACTTCCTGAAAAAGGTTCGATTAAACCCATGAGTAAGTCTAATAGGGTTGTTTTTCCAACACCACTCTTTCCTTTTATGCCTACAAAACTACCTTTTTTTATATTAAAATTTAGACCATTTAATATAAAATTTTTATTTGGATATTTGAATTTTAAATTATCTATTTTGATTTCATCGAAAAAATTTATTTCTTTTATTTGTTTATCTTCAATTGATATTTCATCAGTAATGATTAATTCATTATATACAATATTTTGAGACTCTTTAGCAAACCTAACTGATTGAAATGCAAACATCAGTTTGTTCGCTGAGGGCAAAATTCTAAATATTGATACTCCATAAAATGCAAGTGTAGTTATTATTTCCAAGCTTGTAAGGTTTAAGTAATTCATTACTAAAGTTAAAACGCAAATTCCTAAAATTGCAAAAATCTCCATTCCTATTCTTGGATATTGTGCAGAAACTTGATAAAAGAAATTACTTTCCTCAGACACTAAAGCACTTTGAGTGAATTTTTTAATAAAAAAATCCTGTTTATTGAATAATTTTAACTCTTTCATATTTTGAAAGCTTAATTTTGAATAATCAATAATTTTTTCGTCACTTTCTACTCTCTTCAAACCAGCAATTTTTAAACGACTAGAAATATACTTATAATATACAAATATTATTATTGAAAAAATTATCATAAGTGAGAGAGTTAATTTAAAATTAAAAACAAATAAAAAAATAATTAAAGAAAAACAAATCATTAATTCAGACATAAAAACTAATAAATTCACTATTAAAGTTGATCCAAAAGTGCTTGTAACATTCATAATATTCGAAATAAGCTCTGAATGGTCTTGCTTTATAAATTTAATATAAGGTTTATTTAAATATCTTCTAAAAAAATCTATTCTTAATAATGTAATTAAATTCATGGAATATCTCCATTGTTTTGCAACTACAAAAATTACAAATAAATTTTTAAAAATATAAAAGGCTAAAATAATTAATATAAGTAAATTTGAAAAAGATGAAAATTTTTCAATATCAATATATTCTTTCAAATATGAAGAAAATTTTCCATCAATGTAATTTGGATCAATTATTGACGTTACAAATGGAATCACTAAAGATATACCAACTAACT